>Ga0102926_1000395_pt1 | contig 24923 bp, 28 predicted proteins | sample SalPonR1_A_D2_MG_FD_78173 | JGI IMG/M metagenome (GOLD analysis project Ga0102926, IMG submission 78173) | Salt pond soil microbial communities from South San Francisco under conditions of wetland restoration - Salt Pond MetaG R1_A_D2_MG | ecosystem: Environmental > Aquatic > Marine > Intertidal...
AAGAGGTTTTCGTAGCGTAGCGGAGAAAATTTGGGAAAATTGCGAGCCGAGCAATTTTCCTTTTATCCCTTGTTATGTGTCCCGAACGAAACGAAGTGTAGTGAGAGCGCAGCGTGGTCGGAGCGAAGCGTAGAAGTTAATTTCCTTTGCCGTTACAGTTCACCATCCCATTCTTTATAGAATTCATCAAGAAACTGTTCCATATATTTATGTCTGTGTTCAGCCATAGATTTTCCAGTATTTGTATTCATTCTATCTTTAAGTAAAAGAAGTTTTTCATAAAAATGATTGAGTGTTGGAGCATTGCTGTTCTTGTATTCTTCCTTGCTCATATTTAGATTTGGTTTGATTTCAGGATTGTAAATCTCTCTACCTTTATGACCACCATAATTAAATGTCCTCGCAACTCCTATTGCCCCCATAGCATCCAATCTATCTGCATCTTGAATAACATCAAGTTCAGGAGATTTGAATTTTTGAGTGTGTTTACCTCCCTTGAAAGAGATGTTTGAAATTATATTTTCGACATGAATTATAACATCTTCTTCAACATTTAAAGAACCCAAAAATTCTCTTGCTTTGCGAGGACCAATTTCTTCATCTCCATCATGAAATTTAGAATCTGCAATATCATGAAGCAATGCTCCAAGTTCAACTACGAAATTATCAACATCTTCAGTTTGAGCAATATGATTAGATAATTTCCAAACACGAGAAATATGCCACCAATCATGACCGCCTTCGGCATCAGATAAAACTTCTTTTACGAAATCTATGGTTTTTTGAATTATAGTTTCTTGATCCATATTATGTAAAGATTAGTAGAAATATATAAAGTTAGCGATAGGCAAAGGAAATTAATTACACATAACGTATCGGAGTAAACGAAGTTCGTTTTCCGACTTTAATTGATTAACCTTAATATTTTTACTGAACAATATTTAATGCGCTAATCTCGACAATGGCACAGACTAAGGAAAACGAATTTGGGTGAAGAAATTTTGCATACCTTGAAATATAATAGCGCAAAATCTCTGAACCGTTTACTCCGTGTTATACGCTGTTTTGCTTCAACTTCAAAGCATCTAAAACCATTTTTTTTACGTTAGGCAGGAGTTTTAGTTTTTCGATCTCGGCTACATTTATCCATTCAGGAATAGTTTCGTCATTGGCTTTTAGTTCGCCACTCCAGTTAGTACATAAAAAGGTATCTTGGTTATAATTTTTTATGCTACCGTCTTTACGTTCGATAGCCGCGGTATATTCGATGGGTAATTTAATTAAGTTCTCTATGGCTGTTATTAAACCCGTTTCTTCAAATAACTCTCTTACCGCGGCGTCAATGGTTGATTCACCTGATTCAAGTCTTCCGGCTGGAACTCCATAGGTATCATTCAAATGACCAGCTTTTTCTCCATGGCGAACTAAAAGAACCTTGTTCTCTAGAAAAACTAAAACTCCTGCCGTCTTAATTATATTCTCCATACGTGTTTATAATTTAATGTGTTGAAGCAAAATTGCGAATAACTCATTTTTATACGATAAATTTTCATAATATAAGTTATAATTTGTGTATTATGCGAACTTATGATAAATTTAAATTAAGTAAAAACTACTTTAATTTTAGTATTTTCAAAGATTTATGCAAATAGAACTTCAAAAAACAGTACGAGAGTTAAGAATCAAAAACTATAGTCCTAAAACTATTAAAAGTTACCTTTACGGTCTGCGAGAATATTTTTCTTTTAAAGGTAATAATTTGACAAAACTTGACCAGGAAAACATTAGGGATTTTTTATTTTACTGTGAAAAAAAACACATTCTTCCTCAAAGCAGAAACTTGTTTTTAAACGCTATTAAGTTTTATTATCGAAATGTAGTTAAAATTTCACAAGAAATTGAAGTTGAATTAGCTAAAAAACCCAAGATTTTACCTACTGTTTTGTCTCGAAGCGAAGTTAGCAAGATCTTAGAATCTACAAAGAATACTAAACATAAACTTTTACTAACGCTTGCTTATGGGGCAGGACTACGGGTAAGCGAAATTGTTGCACTAAAAGTACAAAATTTGGATTTTTAGGAATTAACTGTGCATATTAAACAAGCAAAAGGACAAAAAGATCGAATAAGCGTAATACCAGAAAGTTTAGTTGATAGCTTAAAAAATTTAGTTGCTGGAAAATTAGGAAATGATCTTGTTTTTGAGAGCCAACGAGGCGGAAAACTGACTACAAGAACAACACAAAAAGTTTTTAAGAATGCTTTATGTGGTTCAGGTGTGAAAAAAAATGCAACTTTTCATTCTTTGCGTCACTCTTTCGCCACTCATTTACTGGAAAATGGCACCGATGTAAGATATGTTCAAGAATTACTGGGACACCAAAATATTAGAACAACACAAAGATACACACAAGTAACAAACCCTAAACTTAAAAATATAAAAAGTCCGCTATAATTAAAATATAAATTAATGGAGAAGAGATTTCTCCTTTTTATATTATTAACCATGAACAAAACAGGAATTGATATTACCTCAAAAAGAATAACTGAGTTAGAAAAAGAGACTATTAGGTTTGCCCTAAACTTACCAAGAAATTCAGTTTGTTTAGATCTGGGAACTGGAAATGGTTGGTTAGGAATTGTTTTAGTATTTTTACATCAAAAGGTTTATTTTATTGATAAAAAAATTAATTGGAAAATTTGGATCTTAAAAAAGCTTTTTAGATTAAAAAATATGGTTTTGATTAAGAAAGATATATTCGTCAAATGAGTTATGAAGATTTTCCTGATAATATTTCATTAATTTATTCTGGTAGGTTTTTACATTATTTAAAACATAAAGAAGCTAAAAAACTTCCGAAAACTCTGAAATTGTAAATTGGCGGAGAGGGCGGGATTCGAACCCGCGGTGCCAATAAAGGCACACTTGCTTTCCAGGCAAGCACTTTAAGCCGCTCGGTCACCTCTCCTTTATTTAAAATTTAACATAAAATAAAGATTAATACAAGAAAGAAAAAAGCCCCAGATTTACTCTGGAGCTTGTTTTTAATTATGCTTTCTCGCAATCAAAGACAGTGAAAAGCCTGCCTTCAATGCGAACATCAAAACCGAGTTTTAACTTTATTTCTTCCCCTTTTTCAAGGAGAGTCGTATAAACCCCATTTTCAATAACAACGCTTTTAGAACAAACGTTTTTAAGCATCAGGTCTTTCCCCTCATTCTTAATTTCAACCCGGCTATTATCTTCTAGCCAGTCTTCAAACTTTTCTTTCCTTCGATCAGTAAATTTTGGAATTAATTCTTTCACTTTCCCTCCTTTTTTATTTAAAAACTAAGCTTAGTTTTTAATATTATAATACAAAATTTATTTTTGTCAATAGCTAGCCTTAAACTAACCCCTTTTTATTTTTTTATCTTTACCAGAAATTTTTAATATAGTTTTTATAACCACGTTAGGATTTAAAGAAATGGAGCTAATCCCCTCTTTAATAAGAAATTTGGCAAATTCAGGATAAGTACTTGGTGCTTCTCCGCAAATTCCATTATATTTTTTCTTTTTGTTAGACAAATTAATAACCTTGGTAACCATTTTTTTAATAGTTGTATCCCTTTCATCAGAAATACTTGCAATTTTAGCATTATCTCTGTCCATACCAAGTGATAATTGAGTTAAATCATTTGTCCCAATAGACATACCATCAAACACTTTTAAAAACTCATCAGCCAATATAACGTTAGATGGTATTTCACACATTACATAAACATTTATGTCGTTTCTTTTTAAACCTGCCTCTTCCATAACCCCAATAACCTCTTTCCCTTCTTGAACAGTTCTGCAAAATGGAACCATTACTGATATATTATCAAGGCCAAACTTTTCCCTGCATCTTTTAATAGCCTTACACTCCATTTTAAAAGCTGGTTGAAATTCTTTATCAAGATAACGACAAGCACCTCTAAACCCAAGCATTGGATTTGATTCCTCGCCCTCAAAAAGCTTCCCCCCTAATAAATTTTTATACTCATTAGTTTTAAAATCAGAAAAACGAACAATAACTGGTTTAGGATAAAAAGCTGCAGCAATTTGGGCTATTCCCTCAGATAATTCTTTAATAAAAAAATCTTTTTTGTTTTTATGTTCTACGGTAATGCTTCTAATTTCTTGTTTTAATTTTTCATTTCCCCCATATTTTTCTAAATTTTCAAAATGATAAAGAGCTAAAGGATGAACCCTAATTTTTTCAGCTATTATAAATTCTTCTCTTGCCAAACCTACCCCATCTTGAGGCAAAAATGAAGATTTAAAAGCTATTTCCGGAGCTCCAATATTAACCATAATTTTAGTATCAAGCTTAGGAATCTTTTTAAGGTTATACTCTTTAACCTTAAAAGGAACATTACCTTTAAAAACCCTGCCTTCCAAGCCTTGAGTACAGTCTACGGTTATTTCTTGACCATTTTTTAAAACTTCCGTTGCATTTTCAGATCCCACAATAGTAGGAATGCCTAACTCCCTGCTAATAATTGCAGCATGACATGACTTCCCCCCTTCATTGGTAACAATAGCAGCTGCTTTTCTCATTATTGGAACCCAGTCTGGATCAGTCATTTCTGTTACCAAAACCTCGCCTTGTTTAAATTCCGAGATCCCAGAAACATTTGGAATAACATGGGTCTTGCCATTGCCTATTTTATCACCAATTGCAATACCCTCAATAAGGGGCTTTTCTTTTGTTTTAATTTCATATTCTTTTAAAGTGTTTCCTTTTTCCTTGGCATGGACAGTTTCTGGTCGAGCCTGGACTATAAAAAGCTTGCCTGATTTACCATCTTTTGCCCATTCTATATCTTGAGGCATCCATTTACCTGATTTTTTTGAATAATGGTCTTCTATTAAACAAGCCCACTTTGACAATTTTAAAATTTCATCATCATTTAAGGAAAAAATTAATTGTTTTTCTTTGGCAACTGTTTCTTTTTTTAAGCCTCCTTTTTTGTTATAAATTAGTTTTTTATTTTTTCTGCCTAAATCTTTTCTAATAATAGACTTATAACCCTTTTTTAAGGTGGGTTTAAAAATATAAAATGTATCAGGAGTAATTTGGCCTTGAACAATTAATTCCCCTACCCCCCAAATGGAATTTATTAAAACCGCATCCTTAAAACCAGTTTCAGTATCTATACTAAACATAATTCCAGATGAAGAAATGTCTGATCTAACCATTTTTTGAACCGTGGCTGATAATGCAATATTTAAATGAGAAAATCCCTTTTCTTCTTTATAGGCAATAGCCCTATCATTAAAAAGAGAGGCCATACATTCTTTAATGCTTTGAAGTAAGGCTTTTTCCCCAGAAATATTTAAAAAGGTTTCAAATTGGCCAGCAAAAGAAGCATCAGGCTGATCTTCGGCCGTGCCAGAAGACCTAACAGCTACATCAGTTTCACTTTCCTTATATTGTTTAGATAATTCATTATAGGCCTTAATAATTTCCTCTTTTAAATCAAGGGGAAACTCACCATTTAATACTAATTCCCGAGATATTTCCCCTACTTTTTTTAAATCTGCTAGCTTATCTAAGTCTGCTTTATCAAATAATTTCTTAATCTTTTCTTTTAAATTATTTTCTTTTAAATAATACCAAAAAGCATTGGCTGTTAAAGCAAAACCATTGGGAACATTAACCCCCTTTGGAGTTAAATTAGAATACATTTCTCCCAAAGATGCATTCTTGCCCCCTACAATTAAAGTATCATCTGTAGATATTTCCTTAAACCATAAAATATTTTTTTGAGATTTTTCCATAATATTTTTAAATTAAAATTATTCTTTTAATGCTTTTAAAGCTAAAGCTACTTTGTATGGAGACAAAAAGCAAGGCACCTTGCCCTTTTTTAAAATTTCTACCCCTTTTTTGGTTTCTTGCCCGCCAATAAATCCAACTACAATTGTTTTTTTAGGGAATTCTTTTTTCAAAGAAACTATCATTTTGGCATTTTCTTTAATATTGGTCATCATCTGAGGAGTTTGAAGAATGGCTAAAGCATCTGACTCATTTAACATAATACGGCATGATTTTTCATAGGTCTTAGTTAAAGCATCTCCTAAAATATCTAAAGGGTTTTTAATATTAGCAGCCTTATTTAAAAAACCATTAAGCTTTCTTTTTGATTCAGGGCTAATTTTAGAAAAACTTAATCCCATTTTAGAAAACCAGTCTGATAATAAGACAGCTACGGCTCCCCCATTAGTAACTAAACCAACTCCTCCCCTGAACTTAGGAGAAAAAGCTAAAGCCTCGGCAACAACAAAAAGATCATCAACCCTATCTACCTCAAAAACACCCGCCTTTTTAAAACCAGCTGAGTAAATTTCAGGCTTGCCTGCTAAAGAACCAGTATGGGAACTAGCTGCTTTTGAGCCTTCTTTGGTCTTGCCACCCTTTAAAACAACAATCGGAGTTTTAATTTTTTTAGCTTTTTTAATAAATCTACGACCGTTTTTTAAGCTTTCTAAATAAATTGCTATTGATTTAGTATTTTTATCATTATCAAGATATTCTAAAAAATCTGGTGTCCCTAAATCAACTCCATTACCATAAGAAACTAAATGAGAAAAACCATATCCCTTTAAAAGTGATTGATCTATAACTGAATCTATTAAAGCCCCAGATTGAGAGATAAATGCCACCTCCCCTTTTAAAGGCTCAAATGGTGCAAAAGAGCCATTAAAAATACTAGGTGTTATTACCCCTAAGCTATTAGGCCCTATAAAATTAATATTCGATTTCTTAAAAATATTTTTAAGCCTTTCTTGCTTTTCTATCTCCCCAACCTCAGCAAAGCCAGCTGAAATTATAATTACTCCTTTTGTCCCCTTTTTTGAAATATCTTTGGCAACCTTTAAGACCACCTTAGCTGGTACGGCTACAATTACAAGATCAATCTCTTCTTTAATTTCAGTAAAACTATTAAAACATTTTTTGCCTAAAATATTATTATGATTAGGATTAATAAAATAAGATCTTGTTTGGCTATTTAATAAATTTAAACTAAGGGCCCTTCCCACAGAAGCCTTTTTATTTGTAGCCCCAATTAAAGCGCAAGTTTTTGGTTTAAAAAAATGTTTCATATTAATAATTTAAAATCAACCACCAAAGACTCTTTTTGGTTTGCTATTATAGGATTAAAATCAATCTCCTTTATTGTTTTTTCTTTCATAGAAAGATTTGAAATATTTACAATAATTTCTGCCAATTTTTTAATATTTATTTTCTCAGTATTTCTATAACCTTTTAAAATTTTCTTAGCCTTAATCGAATTAATCATTTTTTTAGCTTCTGATAAATTTATAGGTGCTATTGACCAGCTTACATCCTTTAAAATTTCTACAAATATCCCCCCCATACCAAAAAGCAAGGCTGGGCCAAATACCTTGTCTCTTTTCATCCCAGAAACAAATTCAAGCCCTTTAATTTGTTCTTGAATTAAAATAACGCCTTTTTTCAAGGCATTATTTCTTTTAATTATGTTAAATTTTTCTCTTAAATCATTTTCGTTTTGAATATCTTTAAAAACTAAACCCTTTTCAGTTCGATGAAGTAAATTAGGAGAAAAAGCCTTTAAAACAAAGGGAAATTGTTTTGTTTTTCGTAAACCTTTTAAATCTTTTTCAGATTTAATTTTCCTTGTCCATGGTATAGGAATATTATATTTTTCTAAAAGCTCTATTGTTTTATCAAATTCTAAAAGTTTCATTAAAAAATTTAAAACTTTATCTTATTTACAAACTTTTTAAGTCCTGGTATTTGCCACCTTTCTCCAAAAATAGCTTGAATAAATCCAAAAATAGAGATTAGAATACAAACAAGCCAACCAAGGGCACCAATAATCCAACCTATAAAGGGAATAATCCAAACAAGGGTAAAAATTACTTCTAAGATAAAAACGCTCATCCCCTGTTTAGCGTGAAATTTAATAAATTCATTTTTTACCTTAATAAAAAATGGCAAAAAACACAAAACACCAACATAAGATAAGGCTGATAAAACTAAGGCAAATAAGTTTTTTGTTTTCATGGAATATTTTTTTAACAACTAATTTATATTCTTATTATAATACAACCTTCTTTAAAAAACAACTACAATAGGCTTTTTGCCTAGCTTGGAAAGCAAAAAGTCGCCAAATCTTTTTTTAATTTGTTCTCTTCCCTTTTTATTAGTACCGTACTTTTTCATTAATCTCTTAGCTTTTTTACTGGCTGCTTTTATAATTCTATCTTCTACAAAAAGCCCTAAAAATAAAACTTCTACATTTTTAGACTCTTGTTGGCTTAATATACAAATACCAGATTCTGCCAATTCTCTTCTTTCCTTAATAATATTTCTTTTCAATTTTTTAACCTTTCCTCCTGATACAATAAGTGGGGTTAGCTTTTTTTTATCTAAAAATGTTACCTTATTTTGAGACATTTCTATAGTATCACCATTATTCAATAAAAAGCAATTTTTTTCTTTAACACCAGACTCTTTAGCAAGTTTAATATGTTCGACCTGCATGCGATTTCCTCCCTCAATGGGTATAAAAAACTTAGGCCTAATAAGATCTAGCATTTCTCTTAAGCCTTCTTTACAAGCGTGACCAGAACTATGAACACCAGCTCCTAAAACTGGTTTATAAATAATTTCTGCGCCTTGGTCTATTAAGCGATCCATAACTTTATGAATTGAAAGCTCATTCCCTGGTATAGCAGAGGATGAAAATACTATAGTATCATCGGGCTTAACCTTGATATCACTATGTTCTCGATTGGCAACCCTGGTCATTGTAGAATTTGGTTCACCTTGAGTACCAGAAGCTATAATAAGAATATTTTTATCAGGATAACTATGAATCGATTTTAAATCAATAATTAAATCATCAGGAATATCAAAATAATTAAGCTCTTTAACTAATCTCACCATTTTAACAATAGAAAATCCAGCAATAGCAACTTTGCGATTATTTTTCTTACAAATATCAAGAACCTGATGTATTCGACTTACAAGGGTAGAAAAACTAGTAAAGATAACTCTTGCCTTGGCATTGACTATAATTTTTTCAATAGTTTCTCCCACTTTCTTCTCTGGTAGAGTTCGACCTGGTACTATAGCATTGGTACTATCTGACATAAGGGCTAAAACTTTTTCATTACCTACTTTTTTAAGAAAGCTCTTATCAACTACTGGCTGATCAGTTGGATCATCATCAAACTTCCAATCTCCAGTATGCACCAATGTTCCAATGGGCGTTTTAATAACAAACCCCACACTTTCAGGAATGTTATGAACAACATTAAAGGGGGTTATTGCGAAATTACTCCCTAATCTAAACTTTTGCTTTGGGCTAATTTTAAAAAACTTTGCCCCAAAAACATTTTCATCTTTTAGCCTCTCTCTTAACAAGGCTATTGTTAGATCTGTTGCATAAATTGGTGGTTTACCAAGTCTTTCCCAAAGATAAGGCACTCCGCCAATATGGTCTAAATGTCCATGTGTTATAAGTAAGGCCTTAATCTTTTTTTTGTTTTTTTCTAAATAATCAATCGATGGCAAAAGCCATTTAACTCCTGGTAACTCAAACGAAGGAAAGCCGACCCCTAGGTCAACTACAATAATGTCATTACTATACTCTATAGCAATACAATTTTTGCCAACTTCTTCTAAGCCACCAAGTGGTATAATTTTAATCGTTTTTTTCATATTATATATTTTTTAAGTTAATAATTTATCTTCTTATCATAAATTGCCCAAATTCTTTTTGGGGCTTTTCCCATATTATGTCCAGGTCTTTAACAGTGGCCATTTCTGACCCTTCCTTGCACCAAGCAATAAAGCGTTTTAATTCTTCTTCCCTGCCTTGAGCTAAAACCTCAACTGTCCCATCTTTTTTATTTTTAACAAAGCCTACAATGTTTAATTCAGTTGCCTTTTTTCTAGTATAATATCTAAAAGAAACACCTTGAACAATGCCCTTTATGATAAGATGAGCTTGTTTCATAAAAATTTAATTTACCTTTTTATTTAAAGTAAATAACGTAATTTCAGGCCTGGCATTAAATCGAACTGGTAATTGGGTAGTAGAAACACCAGGATTAATATAAATTGGCAAAGAGTTAATTTTATACATGCCAGAAAGATATTTTCCTTTATAAATATTAGGAACCCAAAAAGCAGGAATAAAAGGAATTTTTACCTGTCCCCCATGGGTATGGCCGGTTAAAATAATATCTACGTCTTCAGTGGTTATTTTATCCTTGATTTCTAAACAATGAGATAAAAAAATATTAGGATCAGAATTATGAATGCCCTTAAATGCTTTTTCAATATCATCATGGCCAGTTCTGGGATCATCAACCCCTATAATATTAAGAAATCCATCCCTTTTTTTAATCTTTAAATTTTCATTTATTAAAAGATTAATGCCTAGCGACCTAAGAGCGTCCCCAAGAACATGGTTATTAACATGTTTATTTGCATGAATATGGTTCCCAAAAATAACAAATATGTTTTGGGAATCATAAAATCCTGTTAATTTTTGAAAAAATTTGTAACAAGGCTTAATAGATTGTGTTGTATGATCTACCAAATCCCCTGTTATAACTATATAGTCAGAATTTATTTTCTTAATTAATCCCAAAACCTTTTTTTCAATTTTGCCAAATGATTTAATATGAGTATCACTAATTTGTAAAATTGTTTCTCCTTGAAAACTTTTGGGAAGATTTTTCAAATATATTGGTATTTTTTTAATTTTAATATTATATGGTTCAATAAGGAAGGAATAAAAGCACAAAGCTATAATAATTAAAATTAATATATATAAAAACATGAAATAATTATCTTATTTATTAGAATTATACAAGATTTAAAAATAAAAACAAGCTGATCATAACATTGGCTTTGTTATAAAAAAATAATGCTATTGTCTTAATATTGGCAACCAAAACCTAAAAAAGTTAATATTATATTAAGAAATAAAATACAAACAACCCCTTTTAACTAAGATATGTATTAAAAAGACCTAATCAAAAGACCCCTTAAAATAAAAGGAGTCTTTTTCTAAAAACAAAACCCTAAGTAATATTTGGATCCTTGCCATAATATGGCAAGGCCATATGAAAAGTACCTTTATTATAATCTTTTTTTATTGCTTTTAAAAAAAGGTCTTTATTTTCCTTGTCACCCTTATTATTAGATACGCCCAAAACAGGAATTTTTTCAAGCCAACCAATAGTATTTACAACAGACAAGGCTTTTCTAATTGCACTAAAGCGCCCTGGCCCATTAACAACAACTATTGTCTCAATATCGCCTAAAACAGATCCATTATCAAGTAAAATTTCCTTTATTCCCTTTAACAACTTAGCTCCAGCCCTTTTTTCCTTAAAAAGAAATCTTTCTTTTATAAGCTTTTTTTGATTATCAAATAAAGCCAAATAGACTTTTTCTTTTATTAGGTTATTTAAAAATAAATACATAAGTTTACATTAATTTATATTTTTATTATAATATTAACACAAAATAAAGCAATCATTATATTAATTTTAAAAAATATGCCTTTAATAAATTTCTCTCAATTTAACATAAAGGGGAAAGATTCTAATACTTTTTCTAGAGTTCACATCAGCACCCCTCAAAAAACATTAAAAAGTTTTGGCCAATTAGCCATTGTTGCCTTTATAGAGTCGCCTGAGGAAAAAGAAATAAAAGATCAGGTAAAAACAAAAATACAAGATTTAATTGACTTAGCAGTTAATAATCTTTATAGCAAAAGTCAAGATAATCTAAGTCAAGAACAAAACTTTGAAAAATTATTACAACAATTAAACAACTGGCTCCAAGCTGAAAAAGAATTTTTTAATAAAATTAAAGATTTAAACTTAACTATTATTAATACCTACCAAAAAAATATTTTTCTTAGTCAAATAGGAAACATTGGGGTTTATTTTAAATCTAACAATGATTTAACAGAAATATCTCAAAGAAATAAAAAAATAAAATTCTCTAATGTAATTAGCGGTGCCTTAGAAAAAGAAAACAATCTCTTAGTTACCTCTAAAAACCTTTTTGATTACTTTTCTGATAAAAAAATTATTCAGCTTTTTAATAACCAAAAGTCAAAAGAAATAATCCAAAATATTAAAAACCTTTTACCAGAGACTTCTGAAAACGAAAATATTACTGGAATTATTATGGATAGGGATGAAAAACAAAAACCTGAAAAAGAAATCAATCACAAGGAAATGCCTATCCAAAAAACCGAAAAGCAGGTTAAAGAAAAAGAAGAAAAAAACAATCAAGACATTAAAGAGGAAAAAGATAATAAAGTGAAAAAAGAAGAAAAAAAAGAAGAGAAAGAAACAGAAAAAGAACATCCCACAAAACAAGAAAAAATTGAAAAGCCCTCCCCTAAAAAAATAAAACCAAGCCAAAAAAAGTCTTTTCAAAATAAAATAAAAACCAGTAAAATAAAAGATATGCCTAAAATAAACATAAAAAAAACTAAAAAACCACATTTTATTGCTTTAATAGTAATTATAATTTGCGCTGTTCTTTTTATGGCAAGCATTATTGTCTTAAGTAACAAAAAAGCAAAACAGGCAGAACAAGAAAAATACAACACCCTTATACAGCAAATAGAAAGCAAAAAATCAGAATTAACAGCTGCCTTAATTTCAGAAGATCAAGCTGCAACAGGAACATTAGAAGAAATGAAGTCATTATTAAAAGAGTTGCCCACTAACACAAAAGAGCAAAAAGATGCCTATAATACTTATTTATCAAGCTATAAAAATGCTTATTATCGAATCCATGATATAACCCCTATTGAATCCCCTAAACTTGTCTTTGAAGTATCGAGCTTAAGTGAAAATGCAAAAGCAGGAGATTTGGCAAAAATTGCTAATAACCTTTATGTTCTAAATTCTAATAACAATAATATTTATCGTTATAATACCAAAAACCAACAAAGCCTTACAATAAATAGCTCTTCTACAAATGTCGGGCTTCTTACGGAAATATCTAAAATGGACAACGATAACTTAATAGGTTTTACTGGTAACAAGGTAGCTACCTTTAATATAGTTGATAATATTTTAGAGCCCTTAACCTTAGAAACCGAGCATCAACAAAATATTGAAAAAATCATTGCCTATAATAATAAAATATATACCTTAGAGCCCTTAAATAATCAAATTTATAAATATTCTAAATCAATAGATAGCTTTAGCAAAGAAACACCTTGGATTAAAGATAGTACTAATATTGAAAATGGTTATGATTTCACTATTGATGGATCTATTTATGTTCTCTTAAAAGCAGGTAATATTATAAAGCTTTATACTGGAGAGAAAGCAGACTTTAATAACCCCCAATTTAGCCCCCCCATATCACTTCAAGCCAAAATTAAAACTAATTATGACATGAGCTATATTTATATTCTTGACCCTCCAAGTAAACGCTTAATAAAACTTTCCAAACAAGGCAATATTATAGAACAATATGCTAGTCATGATTTTGGTGAAATAAAAGATTTTGTTATTTCAGATAACGAAAATACGGCCTGGATACTTTCTGACGACAAGATATATGAGATTGAAATCTAAGGCCCTCCTAACTAGATAGTTCTAAAATAAAAAAATAATATAAAAAGTCTACGGAAAAACTGCAACCGTAGACTTTTATTTTGTGACTTTAATTTAAAATGCTATTTTAAAGTTACTTTAGCACCAGCCTCTTCAAGCTTTTTCTTCATTTTTTCAGCATCTTCTTTTGGTACTTGATTCTTAACAACCTTAGGAGCATTGTCAGCCATTTCTTTAGCTTCTTTTAAGCCAATTGAAACAAATTCCCTAATTCCCTTAATAACAGAAATTTTATTAGAACCAGTTTCAGTTAACTCTACATCATAAGCTGACTTTTCCTCTTCTTCTTTCTTTTCTGCGCCGCCACCTTGAGCTGGAGCTGCTGCTGCAACAGGTTGAGCAGAAACGCCAAACTTCTTTTCAAGGACTTTGACCAATTCTGACAAATCAATAACACTCATTTCTTCGATTTTTTCTACAAGGTCCTTAAATTTTTTAGGAACTTTGACTTCTTCTTCATCCTTTTCTTCCTTTTTAGAATCTTTTTCCTTTTTTTCTTCCTTTTTTTCTTCCTTTTTTTCTACTTTTTTGTCTTCTTTTTTAGAGTCCTCTTCTTTTTTTTCTTCCTTTTTTTCTTCCTTTTTAGAGTCCTCTTCTTTTTTGTTTTCTTTTTGTTCTTTAGTCATAAATACTTATATTAATTAATTGATTTAAAAATTAAGACTTTTTATTATCTCTAATATTAGATAAAGCACAAACTAGATTACTCATGTTGCCATTTAAAGCATACACAAAGTTATTAACCGGTGCTTTTATGGTTAATACTAACTTGGTTAAAAGCTCTTTGTAGGTTGGTAATTTAGCCAATTCTTTAACAGTTTCAGCTTTAATAAAGTTTTTTTCAAAAATACCACCTTGAGGCTCAAGATTACCATGTTCTTTTTGAAATTCACTTATAACTCTTGCTGGTTCAATAGGTCTTTCATAGCCAAATACTAAACCGGCTCCACCTTTAATGTTATCAGCCCAAGACTCATCAAACTCTGTATTTTTAAGGGCTATTTTTAAAAGAGATTTTTTAGCAACAAGATACTTACAACCTGCCTTTTTGGTCATTTCCCTAAAAGTTTCTGCGTCTGAAACATTAAGGCCATAATAATCTACAAACATGGTTGAACTTGAGTTTTGAAACTCATTTTCTAATTCTTCTACAATTTGTTTTTTTTGTTGTTTTGTTTTAGACATAAAAAAATATCTGCTAGTTAAGACCGCAGACTTTAATTAAATTAAAGTTTTTATTTTTGACCTCGGTAGGATATTTAAGCTATTAATAGCACCCACTGTCTGCGGTTATAATTAATTTTAACAAGAAAGAATTTAATGTCAATAACCTTATCCACAATTATCTAATTAACCTATAATCGTAGCTATACATTCTTTGGCCTGAATACATTTTTTAATATTTTCAAAATCATTTCCCTTTAAAACAACTACCTTCATATTATGTTCTTCTGCTTTTTTGCAAGCTATTGGACCAAAAGGAGTTGAAAGACCTGGCTCCCAACTTCCCCCTATTATATCTTTAAAAGCTGGCCAAGATAACTTTTCAAAAGCTTTGGCATTGGGAAATTTATGAGGATCTTTTTTATAGACCCTATCAACATCTGTTAGATTATAAACTATTTTTTGTTTAGCTTTTAAGGCCCATAAAACAGTGTTTAGATCTGTAGAATTGCCTGGCTTCCAGCCAGAGGCTATTATAATCTCCCCTTTATTGGGTAAATTTTCAGGATTTTGAAGAACCTCCCCGTAAACCCTAGAGCCTAAAAATAATTTAACCAACTCAGCATTTAATTGAGTGGAAATAATACCTAAATTATCTAAATCTTTTTGGCTAACACCGGAAAGATCTTTGCTGGCTTTAATATAATCACGACTAGTTTTACCTCCACCTACTACTAATATTATTTTTTCAATAAAGTCTAAGGCCAAAATAGAAAATAATCCTTTTCTTAATTCATTTAAAAAAGAGATATTTATTCCCTTGTTAGGGACTACTAAGGAGCCCCCTAAAGAAAAAACTAATATTTTACCGGGTTTTTTTAGTTTCATAAAATTTATCTAGCTACCCAAATTTCAGGCGTTTTTTCTGATTCACAGGCTCTAATGGTAATAATTCCGTTTTGACTTTTTTCTAATGTATAGCCAGCCATAGACTTTGACCAATTACCTTTTCCATTAGGACTTATTGGCAACTCTTCAAGATAACCTTCACTAACCAAACCTGACAAATTAAGACAATATTCACCTGAGGCGGTTTCTTTTGCTACATTACTTGCACAATAATCATTTTGATTATCACAATCATTGCTTGAGCCATCAGTGATCATATAAATTTTTCCAGCTTTCATATTTTCAACACTTGGTAAATAAGCTCCCCCATTATCAATTCTGTCCACCTTAATTGAATTCAAAATTTTATTAACATCAGTCCATCTTTTAGCATTTCTACTTTCTCTAAATTTGGCAATTGGATCAACAGCTATAAAAATAATTGCTGCTATTATTGCTATAACCGCGATAACAATTAAAAACTCAATAAATGTAAAGCTTTTTTTCTTCATAAGTTTAATGTTATATTTATTTTTTAAAAATATTAAATAGGACCTATTACATTTTTTCAATAGTTTCTATCCCCAATATATCTAAACCAGACTTTAATGCAATTGAAACAGCCAAGATAATAAATAGCCTTAATCTTTCTAATTCTTTATCTTCCTGAATCACCTTTTTTTTATGATAAAATTCATTAAATTCATGGGCTAAACCTAAAAGATAGGTGGCAATATAGGTTGGATTTAATTCTTTTTTAGATTTTTTTAAAATATTAGGAAAATCAAAAATTATTTTAAGAGTTTCTTTTTCTGCCCTCCCTATTCTAGACCAATTAACTTGAGCTATTTTTTTGGTTTCAACTTTTAAATGGCTCTTTTTTAAAATAGATTTAATTCGAGCATAAGTATATAAAAGATAAGGACCAGTATCCCCTTCAAAAGATAAAGATTCTTTAGGTTTAAAAGTAAATCTTTGCTTTGGGGTAAACTTTAAAAGATAAAACTTTATAGCAGACAAAGCAATTTTTTTTGCTCTTTTGTCTATTTCCTTTTTAATTACATTTTTATCTCTTTTTTCTATTTCCTTTTTAGCAAGGTTGGTCATTTCATTTATTAGCTCATCTGCTTCAACAACCTTGCCTTTTCTAGATTTCATCTTTCCTTCTGGCAAATCAATCATTCCATAAGAAAGATGAAATAAATCTTTAGCTTTAAAAAGCCCGAATTTTTCTAAAATCCTAAAAAGAACCTTAAAATGATATTCTTGTCCCGAACCAACTACATACATTGATAAATCAGGCTTAAAATCTTGCTGCTTTTTTTTAGCCAAGGCAAGATCATAGCTAATATAAACGCTGGTGCCATCTGGCCTTAAAAGAACCTTTTTATCAAGATTATAATCAGTTAAATCAATTTCTATTGCTTTATCTTCTCGCTTATAACAAAGTCCTTTTTTTAAAGCATTTTGAATAATTTGTTTTCCTTGTTTGTAAATTTCACTCTCCCAGTACCACTTATCAAATGAAACCCCAATTTCATTATAGGTTTCTTTAAGCCCCTTTAAGGTCCATTTTCTCATTTTTTGCCATAGTTTAATAGTTTCCTTATCACCCTTTTCCCATTTAATAAGCATTTCTTGGGCTTGTTTTAAAAGTTCAGGTTCTTTTTCTGCTTTTTTATCAAACAAAACATAATAATCGCCTACAAAATGATCAGGTTTAATATCCTGATCCTGGGGCGACTCATTATTGCCCCATTTTTTATAAGCCAGCATTGATTTACAAATATGTATTCCCCTATCATTAATAGCATTAATTTTTATGGCCTTAAACCCCAATTTTTCAAAAATTTTACTCATTGACCAACCTAAAAAATTATTACGCAAATGGCCTAGATGTTGAGGCTTATTTGTGTTAGGAGAAGAAAATTCAATTAAAACTTTTTTTTCTTGATCTTTTTGTTTTCCAAAATCGTCTTGTTTTTTTAAAACATCTTTAACTATTTTTTGAAAAGATTCTTTGGATAAAAATATGTTAATATATGCCCCCTTATTTTCTATACTTTCAACTAAGTCTTCTTTTTTAAAATTTTTAACTATTTTTTCAGCTATTTGAACAGGGTTTTTTTGGAGTATTTTAGCAGCCCTAAAACAAGAAACACAAATATCACCCATGTCTTTTTCAGGTGGTAAATCCACATTAAAAATAAAATCAGAAGGTAAGCCTCCGGCCTTCTGAAGTTTATTAGAAATATTTTTTTTAATATTTGAAATTATCATTTCAAAAATAATTAATTGTCGCAAATAATATATTCAGCTAAATCTTTCATCCTGCAAGAATAACCATATTCATTATCATACCAAGCAAAAATTTTTACCACATTATCAGAAACAAGAGTGAAATCAAGATCTACAATAGCAGAATGAGAATCTTTAATATAATCACTAGAAACTAAAGATTCTTTACTAACCCCTAAGATACCTTTTAGTTCAGTTTGAGATTTTTCCTTAAAAACATTATTTATTTCCTGAATTGTGGCATTTTTTTCCAAATTAACAACCAAATCTACCAAAGAAACAAGAGGGGTTGGAACTCTTATAGCCTTACCATATAATTTGCCTTTTAATTCTGGAATTACCTCCACCACAGACTGAGAAGCTCCAGTTGTAGTAGGAACCATATTTAGGGCAGCTGCCCTAGCTCTTCTCAGGTCTTTGTGGGGACTATCAAGTAAATTCTGGCTTGTAGTATAAGAATGGACTGTAGTAAAAAAGCTTTTTTTAATTCCAAAACTATCATTTAAGACCTTAACAACAGGGGCCAAGCAATTGGTAGTACAAGAACAATTAGAAACTATATCTTCCCCATTATAATCATTTTCATTAACCCCCATTACAATAGATTTTATTCCCTTAGATTTAGGAGGGGCAGATATAATAACCTTTTTAGCTCCTGCTTGAATATGCTTAATAACATCTTCTTTTTTCCTAAAAACCCCAGTAGACTCAAAAACTAAATCAATTTTAAGCTCTGACCAAGGTAAATTTTTTGGATTTTTTTCTGAAAATACAGGAATTTTTTTGTCCCCTATGATAAGATTTTTTTTATCAAACTTAACACTTTTGGGAAATCTACCATAAACAGAATCATAATTTAAAAGATGGGCTAAGGTTTTTATGTCAGTTAAATCATTAATAGCAGCTATTTCAAGCCTTTTAGAATCTAATAATGCCCTAAAAGTCCCCCTTCCTATTCTTCCAAATCCATTAATTGCTATTTTTTTCATAATATTAAATTAAAAATTATTTAATAGTTTTTCCAATTTCATAACCAAATTGATAAGCTGCAGAGGGGCCATTTCCTGTTATAATATTGCCATCTACAACCACGGGTTTATCTACAAACTCAGCCTTTTTTTGTCTTAAAAATTCAATTGTAGAATTATCTACACTACTAGACCAAACTGTAGCTTTTTTATTTTTTAAAACCCCAGCTTGAGCTAAAATAGTTGGGGCAATACAAATTGCTCCCAAGATTTTTTTAGAATCATTTGCTTTAACTATAATATCAAGAGCTTTTTTATTTGTTTTATAAATTTCTGCTCCAGGCCCACCTATAAAAACTATCGCCTCGAAATTATCTACCTTAATATCCTCTAAGGTTAAATCTATATTTAATTCTTTGCCAAATTTTCCCGTAGCCCTTAGCCCAATAGAAGCAACTTTTGTTTTAAAGCCCTGCTCTAAAAGAGCTTTTTTAGTATCGGAATATTCTTTGTCTTGAAACCCAGTTGGGGCAACTATTAAAAGCACTTTTTTTTCTGGTGTCATAGAAATATTTGGATTAGTAATTTGTTTAGAACAACCTGTTAAAAATAAACTTAAAATACAAGTTATTAAAAAAATATCCTTTAGTTTGGGCATAAAAAATTTATTTAATATCTTTTAGGTCAACCTCAATTCCCATTTCACTTTTACCATTTTTCTTTTTAATGATAATCTTACCCTTTAAAAGCCTCCAATCTACAACCGTTCCATTACCCTTGGCGGTTTTTACCTTACTACCCAGTGGAGGAAATTTTTTAACCAAATCCTCATAAGCTTCTTTTTCATATAAAAGACAACATTTAAGGCGGCCGCAAAGTCCGGTTAATCTTTCTGGACCTCGATGAGATAATCTTTGAACCTTAATAGCATCGGTTGTAACACTTTTAATATCATCAAGAAACTCGGCACAACAAACAGTTCTTCCGCAGGGCCCCACTCCTCCCATAGCTTTTGCTACCTGTCTTACTCCTACCTGATGCATTCTTATTGATTTATGAAAAACACCAGCTAATCGTTTAACTGCTTTTCTAAAATCAATCCTTTTTGGAGCAGTAAAAGCAAAGGTAAGTCTTCCCCCGTCAAAAGATAAAAGGGTATCAATTATTTTCATTGAAAGATCATAGCTATCTACAATTTTTTGACATTTTTTAGTAGCTTTTTTTTTAAATTCAGGCCTATTTTTTTCATTATAAGACTCAATGTCTTCTTTGCTAGCCTTTTTCAAAATAAAACCTTCTGCTTCTTTACTTTCAATTTCTTCTATTTTAGAAATTGTCCCAAGATCTATACCTAGACTCGTTCTAACTATAACCTTATCACCTGGATTAAAATCATCTAAGCTCAAAGAATGACCACCCCTTTTTTTGGCGACTTTAATAGGTTGACTATCCCAAGCTGCTATTTTTATAAAAGCTACAATCATAATTCAAATCTAGTGAATTCTTTAATTTTAATGTTTTCACCAATAGAAGATATTTTCCTTTTTAATAATTCTTTTATTGTAATATCACCATCTTTTATAAAGTCCTGCCTTAAAAGACAGTTTTCATTATAAAACTTTTCAAGCTTTCCATTTATAATTTTCTCCATAATATCTTTTGGCTTATCTTCTTTTATTTCATTTTTATAAATTTCTTTTTCCTTTTCTTTAATTTCTTCTGAAACCTCTTCAGCATTTAACCATTTAGGATTTCTTGCTGCCACCTGCATAGCTAAATCATGGGCTAGCTGTTTAAACTCATCTGTTTTAGCAACAAAATCTGTTTCACAAACTACTTTTACTAAAACCCCGATTTTACCATTAGCGTGAACATAGCTTCCTATTCTTCCCTCATTGGTAGCTCTAGATTTTTTAGATTCTACTATCTTTTGGCCCTTTTTTCTTAAAATTTCTAAGGCCTTATTAATATCACCATTTGATTCTTTTAAGGCTTTTTGGCAATTAAGTACACCAACGCCTGTTTTTTCTCTAAGTTTTTTAATATTTTCTTGCTTCATAATTATCTATTTTATTCTGGTTATTATAAATAATTTACTTTTGAATTGCCTTTAAAACAGATTCAGTTATGACCTCTAATGTTTTAGAAGAATCATTATTACAAGGTATAGGATAATCAACCCGATTAGGATTTTCATCTGTATTAATAAGAGCAATCACGGGAATGTTTTCTTTTTTTGCTTCTTCTAGAGCAATATCTTCGTCAACAGTATCAATTATATACAAGGCTTTGGGTGCTTCTTTTATGTTTCTAATACCGCCAACTAAACCCTCTAGCTTATTAAGCTCTTTTTCAAAATCAACCTGCTCTTTTTTGGTATATTTATCCCATTCTCCAGCTTTTTTTTCTTTTCTCATGGAATTAAACTTTTCAATTAACTTTTTTACTGTTTTAAAATTGGTAATCATACCCCCAAGCCACCTTTTATTAACATATGGAAGACCAAATTCTTCTCCATATTTTTTTACAATATCATTGGCACCAGGCTTTGTTCCAACCAAAAGAATGTTTTTACTTTCTTTGGTGGCTTTTTTAAGAAAATCACGAGCTTCTTTTAAGCATTGCCTGGTTTTGGTTAAATCAATAATGTGAAGAGTGTTTTTTTTGCCTGAAATAAATTTACTCATTTCAGGAAAGCGACGATAGGTTTCATGACCCAAATGAGCACCCTTCTTGGTTAATTCAATTAATGATGGAATATTTGTCATATTTTTTTAAGATTAATTTTTTATTTACTTTATTATATTATTAAAAATTAAAATATTTGTCAAAAATAAGTTTAAATCTTATAATAAAAAATAAGTTATATAAAGATAATTTTAAAAATATAATAATCTATATGAAACAAAAAAAAATAGTGGTTTTACCGGCCTATAATGCAAGCAAAACACTTGAAAAAACAATTAAAGATATTGATAAAAACTTGGTAGACGAAATTATACTAGTAGATGACAAAAGCGACGACAATACTATTCAAATAGCTAAAAAACTAGGGATATCTTTTTATAAACACAAAAAAAATAAAGGATATGGGGGCAATCAAAAAACCTGTTATCAAATCGCATTAAAAAGGGGGGCTGACATTGTAATCATGCTTCATCCAGATTATCAATATGACCCAAAACTTATCCCCCACTTTATAAATCTTTTAAATGATGATTATTTTGATGTTATGCTTGGCTCTCGTATTCGCTCTAGAAAAGAAGTTATCAAATCAGGAATGCCAAAATATAAATATTTTTCTAATCGCTTTCTAAGTTTTATAGAAAACCTTGCTACAGGCCATAATCTTTCAGAATGGCACACTGGCATGAGAGCTTACCGTAAAAAAGTTTTAGAAAAAATTAATTTTAATAAATTTTCAAATGATTTTATATTCGACACTCAAATGCTCTTTGCTATAATTCAAAATAATTTTAAAATAGGAGAAATATCTATTCCTGTAAAATATCAAAAAGATAGTTCTAATATAAACTTTAAAAAAGGCTTGAAATATGGATTGCAAACACTTTTTATAGCCCTTAAATATATTTTTAAGAAAAAAGGTCCTAAAAATGATTAATATTTTCCTTATATTTTAATAAAATTTGGTTATTTGGGTATAAATTAAGGCCTTGCTCTAAGACAGATCTTGCCTTTTCTGTCTTATTTTTTTTAATATAAAGGTCTGCTAAATTTTGATAAGCTAAAATATAATCATTGATTTTAATACTTTGAAGATAACAATAAATTGCCTGATCTGTTTTAGCCTCTCTTTGATATATAACCCCTAAATTATTATATGCCGGGGCATATCCAAGCCCTGGGGTAACCCTATTGGCAGCTAAAAAATGTTTTTTTGCCTTGAAATAATTACTTTCTCTAAAATATTCTACTCCTAAGTTATTATGCAGTAAAAAACTATTAGGCTCATATTTTAAATCATTTTGATATAATCCTTTGGGGCTTTCCCAAATCTTATTTCTTATTAAACTAGAACCAGCCCAATATATAAAAATAGCTACAATCAAAAGAATAAATCCGAGCCTTGCTTTTGGCTCCTTTTTTAGTTTTAAAAATATTTTTTTAAAAACTAAAGCCATAAGACCTAAAAACCCTATGGCTGAAAAACTAACCCAATGTTCTCGCAAGGTTGCTGCTAAGGGTAAAAATATTTGATAAAAAGGCAAAAGTCCCATAAAAAACCAGCCTGTAAAAAATAAACTATATTTAGAAAACTTTAAAAACCTTAAAATGGCATAAAAAAATAAGATAATAGCAGGCAACCCCAATATAAAAGAAAGGCTTAAAATGCTCTTTTCTACAAACAAATATTCCATATGTAAATTAAAAGGTATAATTAATTTTACAATATAGGTTAAAAAAATTCTTGGTAGGGTTATTAGCCTTGTAATTAAGCTAGCCTGGGCAATATTAGAAAGAGCAATGCTTTGACCACTGCCAACCATTATTAATCTAAAAGCAGTATAACCAAAACTTAAAAATACTAAGATTAAAAACCAGCCTAAAAAAGTTTTATATTTATCCCTTTTAAATAAAAACAAATATAAGCCCATAATTATAGGCAAAACAACAGCACTTTCTTTTGATAAAAAAGCAAGAATAAATAAAAAAATACTTAATATAAAAAATAAATTGTTTTTTTTATAAATGGCCCTTAAAAATACCAAAAAACTTAATAAAGAAAAAAGAATCATAATTATATCGCCCCGAGCTGAAATAAAAGTAACCATTTCTGTATTAATGGGATGAACCCCAAATCCTAAAACCAAAATAAAACTTAAAATCTTTTTAAGGCCTAATTGAATAAATAATAGGTAAAGAACAATTAATAACAATAAAAATAAAAAAATACTGGTTATATGATAACCAAGGGTATTGAAGCCCCATAAACTATAATCTATCATATAAGACAATGCATGTAATGGTCTATAAAAACTCCCTTGTTCTAGGCTGGCTCCAAATATATCATGCTCAAAAATATCTCCCATGCCTCCCCAATCTTTTATAAATTGATTAGATTCTATAATAACCTCATCATCCCAAATAAAGGGATTGTCTAGGGTATTTATGTATATCAAAGATACTATTAATAATATAAATGACAATATTAAAAAATCTTTAATTTTTAATTTATTATTAGTCATATAAGTTAAATTATAAAGCAACCACCGGAAAAGTAAATACTTGCAAAGAAATTAAAACTTGCTACAATGAATATTATAATAATTAAAAAAATAATATTACTTTATGAAAAAAGACATTCACCCAAAATATGAAAAAAATGCAAAAATTAAATGCGCTTGCGGTGCAACATATAATTTAGGCTCTACTGAGAAAAATATGGAAGTAGAAATATGTGCCAATTGTCATCCCTTTTATACTGGCAAACAAAAATATGTTGATACAGCCGGAAGAGTTAAAAGATATGAAAAACGTTTAGAAAAAACAGGAGCTAAGCAAAAAGAAAAAACTAAGAAAAATAAGGCAGAAAATAAAAAAGGGGAAGAAAAAGATAGTAATAAGGAAAAGACCTACAAAAACGTAAAAAATATACCCCAAAATAAATAAATTCATGAATTCTAAAAAAAACGTTCAAGAATTAGAGAAAAAAATTCAGGAACTAGAATCTAAACTAAAAGATCCTTCTGTTTACAACACCCCAGAAAAACTAAAACAAGTATCCCAAGAATATAACCAAGCTAAGGATAAATTAAGAAATATTGAAGGCATGAAAGAATTAGAGAAAAGAATTAAATCTACTAAAGGCATGATTGAAAACGAAGAAGATCCTGATATGATAAAAATGGCAGAAAAAGAGCTAGAACAATTACAAGCCCAAAAACAAAACTTAGAACAAA
>Ga0102926_1000397_pt1 | contig 24766 bp, 25 predicted proteins | sample SalPonR1_A_D2_MG_FD_78173 | JGI IMG/M metagenome (GOLD analysis project Ga0102926, IMG submission 78173) | Salt pond soil microbial communities from South San Francisco under conditions of wetland restoration - Salt Pond MetaG R1_A_D2_MG | ecosystem: Environmental > Aquatic > Marine > Intertidal...
TGGCTCTTTTTTGGCTTTCTTTTTCGGCTTGGCCTGGAGGATCTCCTGCTGCTCAATGAAGATTGGGTGTTGTTTGTTTCTGTCATTGGACCACTCTCCTCAAAATAGATAATTAATTAACAATTGCTCAAGAAAAGAATAGCATAGTAAATGGAATCCCCATTAATGGATATAGTGATATAACATTGTAATAATTTATATCAAGCTGTATTGATTACAATAAAAGAGGAAGGGTAGAATATTAAAGAATTGAAAAAATGACAAATAATTGTTAAATCTGATACAATAGCCTTAAAGTTTATTGTTGCCTACTGCAAAATGGAGGGGTTGTAATGCATATAGAGAGTTTAAAATATTTTTATGATGTTGTTAAAATCAAGAGCATTTCCAAGGCGGCCAGCAATGCGCACATTTCCCAGTCTGCCCTTAGCCAGCAAATCCAAAAGTTGGAGGACAGCGTGGGGCACAAGCTGCTTGAGAGAAGCAACAAAGGCGTTGAGGCAACACCGATGGGAAGAATCGTATTGAAATACGCCGAGAACATATTCAGGACATATGAGAAGATGCAGGATGAGATGAAAAACGCGGAAAAATCGGATCAGCAGATAAGAATAGAGGCTTGCTGGTCGATTTCAGACTATGCACTTCCATGCGCCCTTTATGTAATAAAAAAGCAATTCCCATATCATAATTACGAGCTCATATCGAATTCTTCAACCAGCATTGAGGAAGATGTGATGAATGACCTTTGCGATTTCGGATTCATTTGCACCGAGCCGTATCTTGAAGAATTGAATTCGATGAAGGTGGCAAAAGATGATTTGGTTCTTGTGGCATTGAACTCGGATGAGTTTCCTAATTTGGTTTCATTGGACGAAGCGGCAAAATTGCCATTTATAATGCTTACCGAAAAATTCAATATAAGGAAAAAAGTTTTGGGGGAATTCAAGCATGCCGGATATGATTTCAAAGATTTGAATACTGTCTTCAGCCTCGATTCGATGGAATCGGTTAAAGGATCTATCCAAAAGGGATATGGAGTCTCTCTTCTTCCATACATGGCGGTTAAGACAGAATTGTACACAAAAAAATTCAAAGCGATTGAGATTGAGGATAGGGATTTGAGCTATGATATATACTTTGTTCACAAGAAGGGAATGGATTCGAGCGTTGTCGAGAAGGAATTCATGGAGAGGTTCAAGGAAATCGGCAAGAGGAGCTTTTGCTGATTTGTCATTTCATTGTAAAAGTAATTTCCCATATTCCGTTCATTACTTCATCCACGGAAAGAGAAACGGATTTATTTTTGAAATGGTCTTGCACAGATTCAACAACGCAGCTGTGGTCGCTCACCAGCATGAAGGATTCTCCGGGAGATGATTCATCGTAGGCCTTTTGAGACATGAGAACAGGTATTGGACACATGTCTCCCAGACAGTCTATTTTTTTCAATAGGATCATTTCCTTTCAAAAGATTATTTAAAACATTATAACATAAAAAAAAGGATGGTTGAATGAAGACATATCTTATTACAGGGGGAGCTGGTTTTGTGGGCTCCCATTTTGTACGCTTTTTGCATGGGACAGAAAAAGACGCTTTGATCATAAATGTTGACAAGCTTACCTACAGTGGAAGTATGGAAAATTTCAAAAGCATAAAATCATCGAAAAGGCACATTTTTTACCGTGCAGACATTTGTTGCGAAGACATATTGGAAAAGCTTTACGAACGGCATAAGCCCGACACCGTTGTCAATTTCGCCGCGGAATCCCATGTGGACAGAAGCATCGAAAAAAGCAGCAAGTTCATAAGAACGAATGTCGAAGGACTTCGCGTTATGCTTGACCTCTCTGTAAAGTATGGTGTTGAAAGGTTCATGCAGATTTCGACGGATGAAGTATACGGACCTATTGACGAGGGTTCATTTTCAGAGAAAGCATGCCTAAACCCGACAAATCCGTATTCGGCGTCAAAGGCGGCGGGGGACCTTCTCGCTCTTTCATACAAACACACGCATGGATTGCCAGTTGTAGTAACGCGATCGGCAAACAATTTTGGCGAGAACCAGCATAGCGAAAAGCTTATACCCAAAACAATCGAAAATGCACTGAGCTTGAAAAAAATTCCGATTTATGGAGAAGGAAGACAGGTAAGGGAATGGATTTATGTAAATGACCATTGCGGGGCTTTGCTTGACATTGTCAACAATTTCAAACAAGGTGAAATTTACAACATTTCATCCGGTTTTGAACTGGAAAACATAGAATTGGTTAAAATACTCTTAAGAAAAATATCTAAGAAACTTAATGTATCCGATTTAAGGGCAAAAGAAATAAACGAAGGGCTGCTGGATTTTGTGGAAGACAGAAAGGGCCACGATTTCAGGTACTCAATCAGGGGAGACAAGTTGAAAAAAGATACGGGATGGAAACCCACGTATGATTTTGAAAACGCAATAGAAAGAACCGTCGATTGGCACTTGTCGCGACAAAGTAAGAATGGAGAATCAAATGAAAATTCCCTTTAACAGAACGGTGATCGGACCGAAAGAAAAAAAGGCTGTAATGTCAGCACTGGAAATAGGTTCTATTGCCGGAGGTGGAACATTTACTCGGAATGTGGAAAAAAAGCTTCATGATATTTTGGGAGGAGCGAGGGTGCTTGTTGCAACATCCGGCACCCATGCGCTTGAAATGGCTGCCTTCCTTTCCGGACTGAAACCCGGGGATGAAGTCGTAATGCCTTCATTTACCTATCCGTCCACAGCTAATTGCATCTTGAAGACGGGAGCAAAACCGGTGTTTGCAGATGTGGCTTCAGAAGGCATGAATTCGGGAATTGAAGAGATAAGAGAAAAAGTTAATGCAAGAACGCGTGCAATACTATCTGTGCATTATGGCGGGATTTCCAAGGACATCATGGAATTGCGGGAAATGGCTGATTGCGAAGGGCTTTTATTGATAGAAGATGCCGCTCAGGCTTTTGGATCCCAAGCTTCGGGCCGTCATTTGGGAACATGGGGAGATTTCGGCTGCTTCAGTTTCCACGAGACAAAAAATTTCAAGGCCGGCGAAGGCGGAGCTCTTGTTTTGGGAAAGGCCTTCGAAAATCTGGCGGAAAGAGCCGAAGCCATAAGAAACGGAGGTACGGACAAGGCAAGGTTCATCCGTGGTGAAACAACTCATTACCAATGGATTGAAGAGGGATCCATGTATTTGCCATCCGACCTTTTGATGGCTCTATTGGGGGCTCAAATCGAGGAAATGGATTCCATAATTAAAAAGCGTCTCGATGTTTTCAATGCATATGAAAAACTTCTTGGCAAATACAGAGCATGTTCTTTCATAAAAGAGTATTCAAAAGCTCCGTCCGGCGTTGGTGTTTTCAATGCCCATCTGTTTTATATAGTATTTGATTCTTTTGAAAGAAGAAAATTTTTTCAAAGCGAAATGGATAAGGCTTCAATCCAGGCGTTTGCTCATTATTGGCCGCTTCACATGTCTATTATGGGAAAATCCATGGGCTATGATGACAATGACCTCGCGAGGACATGCGAAAAAGCGCCTGGACTCGTGAGGCTTCCACTTTATGAAAATCTACACGCCGACGAGTTGGAGTATGTGCTTCTGAATGTAGACAAAATTTTGCACGAAATGGCGAGGGGTGAGTGAATGGAGCCTTTGGAAAAATTGTCTGTAGTTGTTCCTGTCTACAATGGGGCCAAATCGTTGAAAATCCTGTGTGAAAGCATTTTTGACTCGTCAATTGGGCATTTCGGACAGGTTGAAATTATTTTGGTCGATGATGGAAGCAAGGACGACAGCTACCGGGTAATGAGGGAACTAAGGAATTTGGACAGCAGGATAAAACTAATCAAGCTAAAGAAAAATTCGGGCCAGCAAAACGCAACATTTTGCGGTATGCAATTTGCAGGAGGCGGCATAATCGCGACTCTTGACGACGACCTTCAGCACCCGCCCGAAATTTTGGGGCTCATGAAGGCGGAAATAGACAAGGGCGCGGAATTGGTTTTTGCAGTTCCTGAGAAGCCGGCCCACAAGAGATACAGACGTTTAGGCTCCAAGCTGACGTTTTTGGCATTCAACTTCATTCTGAAAACGAAAAAACCTATACGCATAAGCAGTTGCAGAATGTTCGACGGAGGAATCAAAGCCGAACTCAAAAAAAAAGATTCCGGATTTGTATATGTGTCAGCTGAATTGATAAAGAGAACCGATAAAATAGCATGGATTGCTTTAGGCCACGAGGAAAGAGCCCATGGACAGTCGAACTACACACCGGCAAGCCTTCTTAAAATTTTCGCTAAACTTGTAATCCACTATTCGGATTTGAGGATTTTGAAAATCTTTTGCAAAAGCGGCAAACTTTACGAGATAGAGAGCCTGGAAATGGAGGATGGTATTTCATTATGAAAATCTTGATGCTCGGAGCCGGCCATTGCCAGCTCAATGCCATTGAAAGGCTTGAAAACGAAATGGGTATCAAAGTTGTGGCGGCGGACTACTATGAGGATGCCCCGGGAAAGGCCCTTAGCACATTTAAAAGCAGTGCGAGCACATTCGACGTCGAGGCATGCATTGAAACGGCCGTCAAACATGGAGTTGACGGGGTAATGACCACCGGAACCGACCAGCCGGTATATACGGCAGCCGCCGTATCCGAATACATGGGTTTGAGATATTTTTTCGATTCCGGTAAGGCGCTTGACGTCACCAACAAGAAAAGGATGAAAACCATAATGGCAGAGGGAGGAGTTTCCACTCTCCCATATGCGTTTATTGGCGGGGATTTCAAAAAATCTGAAATATCGCATCTGAAAGCGCCTTATGTGATAAAACCATTGGACAGCCAGGGTCAAAGAGGCGTTTTCCGTTTGGACACAGTGGAAGAGGTAAGAAGCCGAATCAATGAAACGCTTGGATTTTCAAGACAGTCGGAGGTTCTTATTGAAAATTATTATCCCAATGATGAGATAACTGTTAGCGGATGGGTTGTAGACGGACGTGTAAAGATTCTTGCAGTGACGGACCGGATAGTCATGGACAGCGGCGTTCACATAGGCATTTGCAGCGCCCACCAATTTCCGTCAATCCACATGGCTTGCCGTGAAAAGGAAATAAGGGAACTGACTGACCTTACAACAAGGGTTTTCGGCATTAGAAACGGTCCGATCTACTATCAGATGCTTGTCGGGAAGCAAGGGATAATGGTAAACGAAATAGCATGCAGGATAGGCGGGGCGTATGAGGATATGACCATACCTGAGTTGACCGGGGTGGACATACTCAAGATGCAGACGGATTTCATAATGAAAAGACCCCTTTCATATGAAAAGCTAATGGAGCACGATGCATGGAAAACGGGCGGGCATTTTTCGGCACAGCTGTTTTTCGCATCTCCCGGAACGATTGGCAGACAGACTGACCCAAAAGAGCTTCTGAGCATTGACGGGGTGTTCAAGGTCGGGTACCACTTTGCAAAGGGAGACAAGATGGGCGACATAAAAAACGCGACGCAGCGAGCCGGGTATTTCCTCGTCAAAGGAAACGACAGGGATTCGCTTAAGCGAAGAGTGGGAAAAGTCTTTGAAAAACTTAAATTTCTGGATGAAAACGGCAGAAATATGATAATAAAGGGACCGGTCCTTTAAAATATGAAAGGAATTGATCTTGTGAAAACAAAAAAAATGAAGGGGATTTTGGCGGCATTTGCGCTGTTTCTGTTGCTTTCAGGATGTTCTAATGAAAGGGAAAGCCTGGCGATTGCCGAACAATACGGACTTGCCTACGCGCCAGTGACAATAATGAAGAACAAAGGCTTTTTGAGTGACAGGATTGAAGGAGTTGAGATTGAATGGAAGCAAATGGCGAACACAGCGTCCATACGGGAAGCTATGGTGGCCGGGGACCTCGACATAGGATTCATGGCGATTCCTCCATTCCTTATAGGAGCCGACAAAGGCATGCAATGGAAGATATTTTCGGGATTGTCCGAAGTTCCGGTTGCACTTGTGAGTCTTGATGAAGGAATACGCGAATTGTCGGATTTTGATGAATCGGACCGTATTGCTCTTCCTCAGCCCGGAAGCATACAGCATATGCTTCTCTCAATGGAGGCGGAAAAGGAGCTCGGTGACGCGGGGTATTTCGATGAAAGGATAGTCACAATGACCCATCCCGACGGAATGCACGCCCTTCTTTCAAAAGCGGATATTTCGGGTCATTTTACGAGCCCCCCCTACCTTTTCATGGAACTTGAAAACGAAGAGGCTCATGTTGTTTTGACAGGAAAAGAGGCTATGGGACAAAGGTTTACTTTTGTTGTGGGAGTTTCAATGGATGAATTTTCAAGAAAGAGGCCTGTTTGGGAGGCAGCCTTCAAGGAAGCGCTGGCTGAGGCTGTTTTTTTCATGAAAGAAAATCCCAAAGAGGTTTCTGCGATTCTTTCCGGAGCATATGGGATCGATGAAGAAAAAATCCGCGAATATATAACAAGGGAAGACATGGTGTATACTCTTGAAATCAATGGGATGGAAAAATTTCATGATTTCATGGCAAGCCGGGGATATATAGACAATCTTGGAGAAATTGGGAATCTGACAAGGAGTGACGGATCATGAAGCGTTTGAAGAGTTTGGCAGCCGCACTTTTTGTTCTTGCGCTTTGGCAGGCGGGAGCATCTTCAGGCCTACTCGACCCTATGGTTTTCCCATCGCCGGAGGATGTGGCAAAAAGCCTTGTCAAGGGTCTGGCAGGCGGGGATTTGCCGATTCAGATTCTATTTTCTCTGGAACTCATAGGCAAGGGGCTCCTAATCAGCGGAATGCTTGCAATCTTGACGGGATACGCATGCATGAAGATGGAAGGCTTTAGAAAGATTGTTGAAACAATCGTTACTTTGATTCATCCATTGCCTGGAGTCGCGTTGCTTCCACTTGTGATACTTTGGGTCGGAACAGGAAAGACTGCAATAATAATAATAATAGTCCACGGTGCATTTTGGCCGCTGATGCAGAACGTCCTTACCGGTATAGCGGCGATACCGTATATTTATTTCAAGGTGGGAGACAATTACGGCCTTTCCATTCGAGAACAGATATTTCGCATTTCAATACCGGCTTCGGCACCCTTCATAATAGCAGGCTTCAAGATTGCATGGGCGAGGGCGTGGAGAGCGCTCATAAGCGCTGAAATGATTTTCGGTGCGGCTGGTCTCGCGGGAGGAATAGGATGGGCCATATATAAGAGCCGTGTCTTTATGGACATTGCCGGAATTGTATCGGGACTGGCAGTAATAATGCTGATAGGAATAACCGTAGAGAAATTTGTGTTTGGATTTATAGAAAAGAGGACAGTGGAAAAATGGGGAATGACCGAATGAACACCGCATTGGAAGCGATTAAAATCACAAAAAAGTATTTGAAGGACGGTAAACCGAAATTTGTTCTAAAGGATTTTTCCATGGAAGTAGAAAAGGGTGAAATAATTTCTATTTTGGGTGCTTCCGGTTGCGGAAAGACCACGGCCCTCAATGTTATTGGAGGATTCGAGAAGACAGATTCGGGTCAAGTGCTTCTCGGCGGCGAAAAGATAAAAGCCCCGAGCTTTTCAATGATAATGGTTTTCCAGGACAGCCATCAATTGTTTCCTTGGCTTGACCTTCATGACAACATTGCCCTGCCGGTCAAAAAGCGCTATAAAAAACAGCCGAAGGCTTTTTATGAAAAAAAGACTGCAGACATGCTTGTTCAGGTGGGGCTTGAAGGCTACGGCAATTATTATCCCCACGAATTGTCTGGAGGCATGCGCCAGAGAGGCGCCATTGCAAGAGCTTTGGCATCCGAACCGGACCTGCTCCTGATGGACGAACCATTCGCGAATGTAGATGCGATTACCAGAGATTCGTTGCAGGACTTGCTGCTTGGAATATGGAGGGAGAAAGGCCTGACGGTTGTGTTCGTAACGCACGACATAGAGGAGGCTCTTTACATTTCCGACAGGATATTGATCATGGGGAAAGAATCGGGGAAAGTGAAAAGAATCGCAAAAAATGAATGGAAGGGATTGCGTAAAACAAAAGAAAGCTATTTTGACGAAAAGGAACGGATAAAAAGTGAAATAATGGTTTAGGCAAATTGTTTAATTTTTGGACTTTCATTTTAGAACCTTGTAAATTCGCAGGGTTCTTTCATTTTGTCCCATGAGCCTCACAATCCTGACTGGATAGGTGTCGTCCCAAAAGGTTTCTAAAAGAATGCATTTTTCAGAAATGAAGGCATTCATCGATTCATAATAATCCGCGGGATTTCCGTACAGGCTGTTGTATACTGGGCGGGTATTCCAAATGATGTCCATTTCTTCGGGGTAGAGTATATACTCTATCCCGTTTTTGTCGATGTAGTCCTCGAAGCTTAAGGAATTTTCTTTCAAGTGTGCAAGATTCCTGTAATCGAACAGATTTTCAGGATTGAAATAATATCCTGTGTTGAGGTTTGAAAGAACACGGGCGTTACGAGGGACCAGGCTTGATATGTCATCGATGTAAGACGAATAGCTTTTGCCGGGGTGTATTGAAATTTGGAAACAGCTTATCGCCAATGTGGCGGCAATAAGCACTGAGAGAATCTTTTTTCTGGATTTTGCGAACGGGCGAAGAAGTTCCGCCATAAGCATATAGAACCAAGGGAAAAGGAAAACAATGCTTGTCTGGTTGTAGCGGCCGACCAACATATATCCAATATTTATTCCCAAAAGTCCGAGCATGGGATAAAAAGCCTGCGAATCGCCTCTTGATTTGACAAGCTTTGCCGATCCGAAAAGAAAGGCTGAAGCCATCAGCAGGAGTTGAAGCCTTATGTCGGGCGTATAGTAGGTTCCGCTGACTTGCAAGAACAGCTTGAGATAAAACAGTCTTATTTGCAGAAACTTGGAAAGAAGACTTTGTCCAACACCCAGTGTTTTTCCGTATTCCGTGTAATTTTTTATGAAGTCGGGGTCCATCCATAAACTTAGAGTTATAAAAAATAATGCCGTTGCCGCCAGAACGGATACGAAGATGACAATATGAGTCCAATTTGCTCTTTTTTTGAAAAAACGATAAAAGAGCATAAGCCCGAAGGGTATTGCGACAATGAAGCTGTTTGGATGAATGCCTATTCCTATTGAAAGTATTGCCGCCAGAATGGCTGCACTTGAGCGGGTGGTTGGGTTTTTCCGAAGAAAATAATCGTATGCAGCCAGGCTTATAAGCAAAAGTAGGCTTTCTTGCCTGGCGATATGAGAAGCATATATGAATTGAATATCCACAGCGAGAAGGATTGTTGTCATCAAAGCAAAATTCTTGTCCTTGAAACGGGTCATAATTATTCTATAAAAGAGACAAAGCGAAAAGATGCTCGAAACAAGCGAAACCATCCTCATACCGATCAGATTGTGGCCGAAAATCCTTATTGCGAATGTTTGCAAAGCAACAAAAAATATTTTGATTGCGTGAGGTGTTCTTGGATAAAGGTCGAAGAACGGCTCTGTCAAGTCAATGCGCCCCTCCTTCAAAACGGTTTGGGAAAGGCCGCTAAGCCAAGCTTCGTCAGAGTGCATGAAGGGGAATTCATCAAGAAAAAAAATGCTGATTGAAGCGTACAACAAAAGGATAAATATTTCCATGACGTTATTTTTGATGAATCTATTTATTTTATGCATTCTTTTTACCTCCCCTCCGAAATTATGTGATTATTATACCATTATCTTGCGAAAGCTCTTCGTATTTAATAATCGGATGCAATATTAAAAAAGTGGATACCGGATAAAGGAATGCTTCTTGTATAATATCAGTGATGATTGTTGATAAATTAACAATCCTATTATAAAAAAAGGATGGAGGATTATTTATGAAAAAATACTTAAAAACGGTAGTGCTTTTAACCTTGGTCTTGGCATTGTTAGCCCTTTCGGGTTGTCTTGGGACTACAGGACAGGCCGACGGACCGTTTATCGTGGATGCCGAAAAAGCTGCAGAGATGATAAATGACGGAACGGTTCTGGTTGACGCACAAATGGCTGATGCTTATGACGTTGCCCATATTGAAGGAGCTGTGAATATAACAAGAGGGGACATTGTTGTAAGCGAACCCTTCCCGAACATGGTTGGCGGTAAAGAGCAGATCGAAAAGATACTTGGAGATAACGGCATAGGAAACGGAATGGATATAATCGTATACGACGACAACAACCACATGGACGCGGCAAGATTCTGGTGGACTCTCAAAGCCTATGGCAATGAAGATGTAAAGGTAGTGAGCGGAGGACTCAAGGCCCTCGAAGAAATCGGAATGGCAGTGACGGATGAGGTGCCCGATGTCGAGAAGGCTTCATATGAGGCCGATGAATTAGACGAATCGATGGTTGCCACAATAGACACGGTCATAGACCAATTGAATTATCCCGATTCTGATACATTCCTTATAGACACAAGGACAACGGAAGAATTTGAAGAAGGAACAATTCCAAGTTCAATCCATATAAACTATGTGGAAAATCAATATGCCGACGGAAGCTACAAGTCTGCTCAGGATATTTCTATAATGTACATGGAAAATGGAATCGAAAAAGACGCAACTGTAATAATGTACTGCAAGTCGTCGATAAGAGGGGCGCAGACATATCTTGCGCTCGCAAATGCCGGGTATGAGAACTTGAAGCTTTATGACGGCGCGTGGTTGGAATGGTCATCAGATAAAGCTCTTCCAATTCAAACACCGAGCGGTGAAAAAGTTGAATTCAATGAGCAGGACGCATCATAAAAATATATTTTACTCCTCCATATTATAAAATGGCAAGCCGCAATGAAGCGGCTTGCCATTTATGAATCGGGATTTTGTCAATGCGTTTTCTAATACTGCATTAGCAAATCGTTTTATAGTAAAAGCAAAGTGATTGATATAATGAATTTGTTAATTAAATAACATAAAATAAGAGGAGGAAAACTATTCATGTTCAAGAAGAATAAATTTTTACTTATGGTTGTTGCAATTCTCATCATTGCGCTTGCCGCAGGATGCAGCACGCCAGCTTCGGAGCCGCAAACAGAACCGGCTGAGAAAATCGAAAAAACAGAGCCGACAGAGGTTTCATCAGGAGACGAATCAAGCGCCTTTGATGCTGTTGTCGACGACTATTTCGCAGACAAGCCGTCGCACAACTACAAAATCAAGCAAGATGCATTTATTGAAAAAGTCAAGAATGAAGAAGACATGTTTGTTCTTGATATAAGGCAGCCTGACGTTTACGACGAGGGGCACATAGCAGGAGCTGTGAATGCGCCTTGGGGAACAGCAATAAGCGACAACATTGACAAGCTTCCCATGGACAAGCCTGTTTATGTTTATTGCTACACAGGACAAACTGCGGGACAGACTGTTGCTCTCCTTAATTTCGCTGGATTCGAGGCATACTCGGTTAATTTGGGATGGAACCTTGGAATCAGCAAAGTGGACGGAGTCGAGGAAGTTACAACAACAGAAGCTTCCGATTTCAATTCATCCGAAGCCTCTGAAATAGACGAAGACATCATGGTTGCAATTACGGACTATTATGAAGGTTTGGCTGACGTAAAAGATACAATGTTCAAGAACTACAAGATAAGCGAAGACAATCTTAAAAAGCTTGTCGATGAAAAGGACGACAGCATATACATTCTTTCAATAAGAGGAGCTGAAGATTTTGAAAGCGGGCATATAGCCAGAGCCTTCAACATTCCTTGGGCTGCCGGAATGCAGGAATCCTTCAACACGATTCCCATGGACAAAACGGTAGTTGTATATTGCTACACAGGACAAACTGCAGGACAGACAACGGCCGCTCTCAGAATTATGGGATACGATGCAGTATCCTTGAACGGCGGAATGGGAATGGCTGCCAATGATCCTTACGGTTGGACCAACAAAGGATTCGATGTATATGAGGGAAAAGGTCTTGAAGGAATAGTAAACAATTATTTCGCTGAAAAACCCGACAACAATTATAAAATCAAGCAAGGTGATTTCATAGAAAAAGTCAAGGCTGGAGAAGACATGTTCGTGCTTGACATAAGACAGCCTGACGTTTACGGCGAAGGACACATCAAGGGAGCCGTAAATGCTCCTTGGGGAACTGCAATAAGCGACAATCTTGACATGATTCCATCAGACAAGCCTGTTTATGTATATTGCTATACCGGCCAAACTGCCGGACAGACTGTTGCACTTCTCAATTTTGCCGGAATCGACGCAAAATCTGTAAACCTTGGATGGAACCTGGGAATAAGCAAGGTTGAGGGATATGAAGAAACAGTTGTTGCTGAAGCATCGGATTTTGGAGCGGCTAATGCTGCTGAATATGGCTATGAAATCGAATCTGCAATAGAAATATACTACAGCGGTTTGGCTGAAGCTGCAGAGGGAATTTATAAAAACTACAAAATAAGCGAAGACAATCTCAAGGCAATACTTGACGAGGATCCGGACAGCATATATGTTCTTTCTGTAAGAGGAGCAAACGATTTTGCAGAGGGACACATTCCGACGGCCTTCAATATTCCATGGGCTGCGGGAATGCAAGAAGCTTTCCCATCACTCAACAACGATAAAACTACAGTTGTCTACTGCTATACAGGACAAACTGCAGGCCAGACAACGGCAGCGCTCAGAATTATGGGATACGATGCAGTATCCTTGAACGGCGGAATGGGAATGGAAGCTAACGCTCCTTACGGCTGGGCCAACAAAGGTTATGATATAGTAAAATAATTTTAAACATTCATCACAGAACAGCAAAGGCGTATCGACTTTAAGTCGATGCGTCTTTTTTTATGCTTTGAATTACATTATTTGGGGATATATATAATACTACTTTCATACAAGGGGAATGGAAATGAGAATAAAATATATCGACGGAAAAAGACTTAACTATGCAATTCATTCGGGCGCAATGGAAGTCATGAGGAATTCGGATCATCTCGACAGAATCAATGTATTCCCTGTTGCAGATGGAGATACGGGAAGCAATCTTTCGTCTACAATGAACTCGATGTTGAGAAACACCGTATTTGTCGATAGAATCGACAAATCGTTCCAGTCCTTGGCAGAATCTGCAATGTTGGGGGCAAGGGGCAATTCCGGAATCATTTTCGCACAGTTCATTAATGGAATAGCAATAGAAATTAAAAACAACGAAGTGCTTTGCACGAGGTCTTTTGGAGAATCGGTCATGAAGGCGGCTGGTTATGCATACAAAGCCATGCTGGATCCTGTGGAAGGGACAATGCTTACAGTAATAAGGGAATGGTCGAGGGCCGTTTACGATTCGCGCGCTATGACCGACGACTTTGCAGTGCTTTTGAATGATGCGCAAAAGATTGTCCGCAAGTCCCTTTCGGAAACTCCGAATGTTTTGAGGGTTCTAAAGGACTCGGGGGTTGTGGATTCGGGAGCAAAAGGATTTGTCCATTTTACCGAAGGAATAGTAAAGCTGATTAATTCGGGAAACATCAGGGATGCTGTTTCGAGTTCCTACAAAGGCGATCACAGAATTCAGGCTTTGGATGACCATTCTTCGGTTAAGGACATGCCATCGGAACGATATTGTTCTGAAGTTCTAATCAGGAGCGATGAATCAATTGATATCGAAGCACTGAAGACAATGCTTAAAGGATACGGAAGCAGTGTGATCGTGGCTGGAGGAAACAGGAACACAAGAATCCATGTCCATACAGACAGGCCGGCTGAGATGTTTGCGAGAATTCCCGAATATGGGAAAGTGATTGAAAAAAAAATCGACGACATGCATGGTCAATATCTTGCAGTCAACAATAAAAAAAGCACCATCGCGCTTGTCACGGATTCTGTCGCGGATTTGCCGAAAGAAACCATTTTGAATGAAAACATAACTGTGATTCCAATGAACCTGGAAATAGACGGAAATCTTTATTTCGACAAGGTGACAATATTTCCTGAACAATTCCGGGAGCTTGCCGGCAGGTCTCCGATTTTTCCAAAGACTTCTCAGCCGAGTTTGAAATCATTTGAAAATTCATTCGCATTCCTGCTAAGCCATTATGAAGAAGTAATAGGCATATTTGTTTCATCTTCTTTGAGTGGAACCTTCAATTCAGCAGTAAAGGCACTTGAGCTTCTTCCTGAAGAAACACGGTCGAGAGTAACTGTAATTGATACAAAATTGAATTCGGCGGCACAGGGACTCGTTGTTTACGAGGCGGCCGAAGCAGTTTCGAGAGGGGCAAAGAAAGATGAAATACTGAAAATCATATACGACTGCATTCCGGCCACAAAAATATTTGTAAGTGTGGACACTTTCGAATATATGGTCAAGGGTGGGAGATTGAGTCCTATGAAAGGAAGATTCGCAAGCGCCATGAATTTGAAACCGATTGTTTCCCTTGATGAAAACGGCAAAGGCATATCCTTTGCGAAAGCATTCAGCAGAAAAGCCAACAAGAAAAAAATAATGAAAACAGTGGGAAATCTCAATGACGAATTCGGTATAAAAAGATATGCAGTTGTTCATCACAGGGGAGAAATTCTTGCGAATGACTATTCGCGCGGACTGGAAGATTTGCTGGGTATGCCGCCGGAATACATTTCTGAAGTATCGTCCGTTGTAGCGCTCAGTGCGGGAGAGAAAGCCGTGGCTGTGGCGGTACAACTGAAAAGGAGAGAAAAATCATGAGTGTAATTTTAAAAGAATCGATTATTTTGATATTTGCCTATTTTTCTGTATTTTTCGTAGTTGCCCTGATTATTAAAAACAATTCGATAGTCGACATAGGCTGGGGAGCCGGTTTCGTAATGGTGGCATGGTATTCTATGGTAAGAGGCGGCAACTATACTGAAATAGGAGTTTTGACGACTGTCCTCGTAACGGTTTGGGGGCTAAGGCTCTTTTACCATATAATCAAAAGAAACTGGAAAAAGCCTGAAGATTTCAGATATGCCGCATGGAGGAAAGAATGGGGAAAATGGCTTGTACCAAGGGCCTTTCTGCAAATATTCATGCTCCAGGCCTTTTTTATGGCTGTAATCGCATATCCGGTGATCGCAATAAATGCGACAGACAAGGCATCTTTTTCGCTGCTTGCTATAATCGGAGCTCTTGTTTGGGTCAAGGGGTTCTTTTTCGAAGCCGTCGGCGACTGGCAACTGAAACAGTTCATCAAAAATCCCGCTAACAAAGGTAAAATAATGAAAGAAGGACTTTGGAGATATACGCGCCACCCCAATTATTTTGGCGAAGCGACAATGTGGTGGGGAATTTTTATTATAGGAATTGGAACCAGAAGCGGGATTTTAGGGATAATCAGTCCGCTTACCATAACAATTCTTCTTGTCTTTGTTTCGGGTGTCCCTATGCTCGAAAAAAAATACGCGGACAACAGCGAATTTCAGGAATACGCAAGGCGCACCAGCAAATTCATTCCATGGTTCCCGAAAAAGGAAAAATAAAGAATCGTCATGATGTCTGAAAATTTCAATGGTAGGGCTTTGGCTTTTGAGACTCGATTTAATAGAAGCTGTGTTTTAAAAAGAATTGGACCGAAATCAAATGCGGTGCGATTCTTTTTTTTTACCCTAAGCACACAAGACTGCCAATAAAGGACGATCTTATTATGGACATATGTTCAAAATGGTGGCATAATATTAGAGAACATTATTTTAATAGAACTCTTTACAACCATCGAAAAGGGTGGTAAAATTATTCATAGGCATTGATAATGATTATCAATATCAAGATAGAACGGAGGCGGATTAATGGTTATTGCAGAAGCGGAAGCCGATTCCTTTGTAATAATTGACAGTATACATTCAGGAAGAAATCTTAAAATGAGGTTATACAACATGGGGTTGACGCCGGGAGTCAAAGTAAAGGTGATTTCAAGTGAACCGGGCAGCGCCATAGTCATAAGTGTGAGGGGATCAAGACTGGTACTGGGCAAGGGTATAAGTGAAAAAATAGAAGTTAGAAATTCAGGGGAATAGGAGTAGGTAAATGGATAAGCAAATAAAGGTGGCGCTTGCCGGCAATCCAAACAGCGGAAAAACGACTTTGTTCAATGAGTTGACGGGCGCCAGACATTATGTGGGCAATTGGCCGGGAGTAACTGTTGAAAAAAAGGAAGGCAGCTTCAAGCATGGAGAAGAAAACATTCTTTTGACAGACCTGCCGGGAATCTACAGCATTTCTCCGTATACGATGGAGGAAATAGTTACAAGAAAATACATCATAGACGAGAAGCCGGATGTGATACTAAACATAGTAGACGCTTCAAACCTTGAGAGGAATCTTTACCTGACGATACAATTGATAGAAATGGGCAGACCTGTTGTAATAGCACTCAACATGATGGATGTTGTTGAGAAAAAAGGCATAGGCATAGACGTTGAGGCGCTTTCAAAAAAATTGAATGCTCCTGTTGTTCCAATCACAGCTTCAAAGATGGGGGATAAAGGACAACTGCTTGATGCGGTTGTTGAAACGGCAAAAAAATCATATGGGTATTCTCCGATAGAAGTAGATTACGGAACAGATATCGAAAATAAAATAGTCGATACGCATAAATTGATCGACCATTTGGCATGTCTGAACAGGTTCAACCACAGGTGGCTTTCTCTTAGGGTCATCGAAGAGGATTTAGAGATAATGAACCTAATGGGGTCGGGACAAAAGGCATACCTTGATCCGGAAAACAGCCATGGTGAAAGATACGAAGAATTGATTGTCAAAAAAAAGTATGAATTCATAAATGAACTTGTTGATAAAATAGTGATCGACAAGAGTAGGGACAAGGAAACGGTTTCAGACAAGATAGACAGAATAGTAATGAACAGATATCTTGGGTTGCCAATTTTCATATTGATAATGCTTGGCGTCTTCGCATTTACATTCGATGTTGTGGGAAACAGGCTTCTCGATATGGTCGATGTGTTCTTTTCTGAAATACTGGCAAATGCTGCATTGCAATGGCTCTCGGGAGCAAATGTTTCGGACTGGCTTGTATCTTTGGTAGTAGAGGGCATAATAGGCGGTGTCGGAGGCATATTGGTATTTTTGCCGAATATCGCAACGCTTTTCTTTGCGATATCTATCCTTGAAGACAGCGGTTATATGGCCAGAGTTGCTTTCATAATGGACAGGACTATGAGAAGAATAGGTTTGTCCGGAAAGGCTTTCATACCAATGGTGCTGGGCTTCGGATGCAATGTCCCGGCAATAATGAGCACTCGCACACTCGAGAACAAACAGGACAGGATGACGGCGATATTGATAAATCCATTCATATCGTGTTCGGCCAGGTTGCCGGTCTATACACTTTTTGCATCGGCTTTTTTCCCGAAGAACAAGTCGATGGTGGTATTTTCGCTTTATTTCATAGGAATAGCAGTCGCAGTAATGGTGGCGTTTGTTTTCAAGAGGACCTTCTTTAAAAGTGAACCCATACCACTTCTTATAGAGTTGCCTCCCTACAGGATACCGACTGCTAAGGGAATCGGAATCCATGTATGGGAAAGAGTCAAGGAATTTATTGTAAAGGCCGGAACCTTGATATTCGCCGCTTCAATAGTGATATGGTTTTTGCTCAACTACAATTTGGGAGGTCCGGCAGCCTTTACGGACAGCTTTGCGGCATCGGTCGGGAAGTTTTTGGCTCCAATGTTTGCCCCCCTGGGATTCGGCAATTGGAGAGCGGCGCTTTCTCTTTTGACAGGCGTAGTGGCAAAGGAAGTCATAGTAAGCAACATGTCGATTGCATATGGCGCGGGTGCGGGCAGCGGTGTTGGTCTTGTTGATGCTCTTTCGGCCTCATTCACTTCCCTCAGCGCATACAGCTTTATGGTTTATGTACTGTTGTACATTCCTTGCATTGGTGTCATCAGCGTAATAAAAAAGGAAACCGGATCATGGAAATGGACAGGATTTTCAGTAGTTTATCAATTGACATTGGCTTGGGTTATAGCCTTTGGAGTATACCAAATCGGCAGTTTGTTTGTCGGATAGGAGGGCTCGATGGGACAGATTCTTACATTGGCAATAGCGGCGGTTCTCATATCGTATGCCGCTTATGTAATATGGAAAAATATCAATAGAGTAAAAAAAGGTCAATGCCCGGGTGGATGCGGAACTTGTGCAAAGTCCTGCGGATACAGAGAAGAAAATTCAAAAGGCGGTGACGAGGGCGATGACTGCTTATAAGCCACAGAGAATTTTCAGGAACGCACACGTAAATACTGTATACCATTCCCAGGTCCGAAATGTTTCGGACCTGATTTATGTACGAAAAAAATTTGAACTCGAAGACGGGGATTTTTTGGATCTCGATTTGTCATTTACAGGAGGAAAGTCGCTTGCTGTAATCCTCCATGGATTGGAATCAAGCGCCGGAAGACCTTATATGAAGGGTATGGCGAAAGCTTTGAACGATTCGGGAATAGATGCGATGTGCGTTAATTTCAGGGGCTGTGGCGGTGAACCGAACCGGCTTTTGCGTTTTTACCACAGCGGCGATACGGAGGATGTGAGGCAAATTATCCGCCAGATTTCCAATGAAATGGATTATGAGAACATTTTTATGGTGGGATTCAGCCTTGGTGCAAATGTTCTTCTGAAATTTCTGGGGGAAGAGGGGACGAATGCAAAAAGCGGTTATGGAATTTCGAAAGCAGCCGCAGTATCCGTGCCATGCGACTTGGCATCCGCTTCGAAAGCTTTGGATTCCTCTGGAAACTTTATATACAGAAAGAGATTCCTGAAAAAACTCGGAAAGACCCTGGCAAGAAAGAAAGAATTGCATCCGGACAAAATCAATCTTTCCGATTTTAAAAAAATAAAGACCTTGAAAGAGTATGATGACAGATACACCTCGGTTCTCCACGGTTTCAGCGATTCGAACGAATATTACGAAAAGGCAAGCTCGAAGCCATACCTTAGGGGAATCAGTATTCCGGTATTGATAATAAACGCTTTGGACGACCCGTTTTTGGGGAAAGAATGCTATCCCGATGAAAATGAAGCAAGAGAAAATGATTACATAGACTGGATAGTCACCAAGTTCGGGGGACATGTTGGTTTTTCCAGCATCGGCAATGGCCCGTTTTGGCATGAAAAAAGGATATGCGGCCATTTCACTGACATTGATGGGATTTGAATCGATTCTTCCATGAAGCAAGGGTTTCCTGATCGAACTTTTGTGGTATATTCAAAATATAAGACATGATTGGAGGAATTGCCGCATGGATATGCTCACAGGTTTTATAAAAGAAGCTATGACATATATTTCAGAAGAAAACCTTGTTGCGGCAATCGAGTATTTGAGGGGTTTCGGTTTTGTATTGGGAATCGGACTTGTTTCCATTGAAGCCTTTCTGCCCTTTCTTCCCTTGGTTCTTTTTGTGACGGTGAATGTTTTTGTGTTCGGTTTTGTATGGGGGTATGTATATTCATGGATAGGGACGTCGGCAGGTACCATACTGGTTTTTTTGCTTTTGCGAAATTTCGGCAACCATGGACTTTTCAACAAAATTTATGCAAACGATAAAACGGCAGGCAGACTGGTGAAAATAAGAGAAAGGGGATTCGCGCCTTTTTTCCTTTTATATTGTTTTCCATTTACACCAAGCTTTTTGGTTTCATTCATAGCGGCCTTGTCGGATTTGTCTACTGAACGGTTTGTTGCCGCAACTCTTGCGGGCAAACTCGTGATGATTTTTTTTCTCAGCATAATAGGATATAATTTCAAGGCGATTTATGATAATCCCGTACGTTCAATACTTTTAATAACTCTTATGCTGCTCATAGGGTATGTCTCAAAGTTGATATTGGAAAGATATGAAAAGAAGCACTACAAATTTTAAATGAAACAAAAGATCCCGTAAGAAATTTTCTTCCGGGATCTTTTATTTTTGCAGGTCGATTTGGTCCACCCTGTGCAACACGAAGTTTTTGAAGGCTTCGGCAAGAGGTGAAAGGGCCATTGTCCGGTTGTATACAAAATAGAAGTCTCGTTTTATATCCATGCCCCTTAACGGAATCCTTATGACCGATCCGTCTTCGAGGTCATTTGCAACCACATTCTTCGACAGGAAAGTAATGCCCATGTCCTTTTTAAGACATTCGACAATTGTTCTGTTGTTTTCAATAAAAGCGCTTACAGAAAGGTCGGACAATGAAATACCGTGTTTTGACAGGGCATCCTCAAGGGCTTTCCGTGTACCGGAGCCCTTTTCACGCAATATGAATTTGAAGGCTTTCAAATCTCCGGGATTGATCTCATCAATCGATGAGTACATTTCAGTGGATGGCGCCGCCAAAATAATTTCATCGCTCATTATTCTGATGTATTCCAGTTTTCCGGAATCCGTTTTTGAACCAACTATTCCGAAATTTATTTCTCCCTGAACGATTTTTTTCAAGATTACGCCCGAATCGTATTTTGAAATCCTGTAATGCACATTCGGGAAAATTTCATTGAAAGATTTCAGCATTTCAGGCAACAAATGTTCTTCTGGAACCGAACTGGCTGAAATCTCCAAAAGGCCCTCTATCTTTCCATTGTAATCGTTTAGGGAATAAATTGCATAATCGCGTTTGTTCAAGATATCCACGGCGTATTTGTGAAGAATTGTGCCGGCCTGGGTGAGATGGATTTTTTTTGAAGACCTGTTGATAAGGGTTGCATTCAATTCATATTCCAGATTTTTTATGTGTGTGCTGATTGTGGGTTGTGTTATATAAAGCGATTCTGCAGCTTTGGAAAAACTTTTATGTTTTGCAATTGCTACAAAAGCTTCAAGTTGCTTGAAATCCATGGACATGCCTCCTTAGAAATTCGTCACAGTAAGTATATCACTCTGTTTGAATCAAAATAAGACTTTTGAGCGTATTTTTAAATTCAAGGGGTAAAAAAAACATAGGAGGTGGCTATATATGGAAATTGGGTGGATAGGACTCGGAAAAATGGGATGGAATCTATGCTTGAATCTTTTAGATCATGGTTTTGATATCACTGTATACAACAGGGACAATGAAAAGTCGAGAGAAATGGTTTCTTTCGGTGCCGGCATGGCTTTTAGCATTGAAAACCTCGTTGAAAAATTGGACAGTCCCAGAATCATATGGATAATGGTTACGCAAGGAACAGCTGTAGACGATATTATAGGTGAACTCGAAAAACATCTTGATAAAGGGGATATAATAGTCGACGGCGGAAATTCACACTACAAAGACAGCATAAGGCGTGCAAAGGCTCTGAATGCCAATGAAATAGAATTCGTGGATGTGGGAACGAGCGGAGGAATTACCGGGGCGAGGCGTGGCGCCTGCATGATGGTTGGAGGAACGGAAAAAGCCTACGTGCGAATACAGCCTGTTTTGGAAGCATTATGCATGCCCAACGGGTATGGCTACATAGGTACTTATGGAAGCGGCCATTATGTCAAGATGATTCACAACGGCATAGAGTACGGTATGATGCAGGCAATGGGAGAAGGATTCGAAATAATGGAGAAAAGCGATTATTACATCAACTTCGAAGCCTTGACTGAGATATGGAACAACGGGTCGATAATAGAAGGCTACCTTATGGAAACAATGAAAAACGCATTTGTGGTCCACGGCGACCTTTCGGGCATAATAGGAAAGGTCGATGCTTCCGGAGAGGGCAGATGGACTGTTGAGGAGGCATTGGAAAAAAAAGTGTCGGCTCCGGTTATTTCGCTTTCTCTTCTTGAAAGATACAGGTCGATGAAGGAAGAGACCTACTCGGGGAAAGTGTTGGCTGCTTTAAGGAATGTTTTCGGAGGACACCCGATTCATGAAAAATAAAAAGAGGGAAACGAGCGGGTATGAAAGAATATTTTTTGTTTTCGGCGGTACGGGCGATTTGGCAGTTGGAAAGGTGTTGCCGGCTTTGCATGGATTGTACGAATCAGGAGCATGGGGGGAAAAAACCGCATTGTTATTGGTTGGAAGAAAAAAACTTGACATTGAACAAGTGCGGGAAAAAGTCAGACGATCAATTTATTTAAGCAAACCTGAAAGAGGGTCGGATGATAGTATTTTGCGCCATGTCCATTATTGCAGTATTGATATGGAGTCTGAAGAGTCCTATGTACAATTGAGCGAAATGGTCGAATCGCTATGCAGTTTGCCGCCACCGAGAGTGGAAATGATGTTTTTTCTTTCTATACCCCCAAATCTTTATTTGTCGGTTTCGGATTCCATACGCAAACTTGGATGGAACAGGGAGAAGCCGGCATGGAAGCGCATCGTTGTGGAGAAGCCATTTGGAACGAGTCTTGATACGGCCATAGAACTCAATGAAAGGCTGAAGACGGTATTTGCAGAGTCTCAGATATATAGGATTGACCATTATCTGGGAAAGGAAATGATACAAAACATAATGGTTATCAGGTTTGCCAATCGGATATTTGAAGGCTTCTGGGACAGGAATTCAATTGACAATGTTCAAATAACCGTTTCCGAAACAAGCGGAATAAAGGAGCGGGGGGGTTATTACGACAAGAACGGGGCAATTAAGGATATGATTCAAAGCCATCTTTTGCAGCTTTTGTCCCTTGTGGCCATGAAAAAGCCTTCTTGCGGACTCGACGATGAGATAAAGGGAGAAAGAGCCGAATTGCTTTCATCTCTGCGTTTGTTCAGCAAAGAGGACTCCGAAAATGAATGCGTCATAGGCCAGTACATGGCATACCGGCAGGAATCGGGAATACCGGAGGAAAGCATGACGGAAACTTTTGCCGCCATTAAGGTTAATATAGAAAGTGACGAGTGGAAGGATGTGCCGTTTTTTCTCAGGACCGGAAAAAGGCTCAAAGAAAAATCGGCATATATCGTTGTGGAATTCAAGGATTCCTGCAGCTATTTTGGCGATTACGAGGACAGGGGCGGCAAAAATCTTCTTGCAATACTGATTGAGCCTGACCAGGGAGTGTATTTGAAATTCAACATCAAGCGGCCTGGCGAAAATAAGATTATCATGCCGGTAAGCATGAAATTCTGTCAGAGCTGCACGTTTGATCCACATGGAAGCCCTAAGGCATACGAGGGATTGATTTCCGATGTGATAGAAGGGTCGAAATCGCGATTCGCCAAGTGGGATGAAGTTTCCGCATCATGGGCGTTCGTAGATTCGGTTGAAAGGTATCTTGACCGGGATAGGCAATTGCTTTTTTATGAAGGAGGAGGATCAGGCCCTGCCGAAGCTGAAATGCTTCTTGAAAGAGAAGGGAGAGCCTGGTGGGAAGTGGAGGCGATGGAATGATGGAGATAATTGACATAACGATGCCGATTGAGTCGGGGATGCCCGTATATAAAAACAGAAAAGAGAAATCCCCGGAGTTTTATATGGAAAAAATATTTGAAGAGGACGGCTTCAATGAAAGCTCTGTCAAAATCAACCTGCATACAGGCACTCATGTCGATGCGCCGCTTCATTATCTGAAGGATGGTTGCGATGCGGCTTCTCTTCCGCAGGAAAATTTTTTGGGGCTTTGCCGAGTAATCGATTTTACAGACATCCAAGAATCCATTACGGAGAAGGAAATCGAAAAAATAGATTTCGAGGGGATTGATTTTGTTTTGTTTAAGACCCGAAATTCATTGGAGACCCTGATTGACGACTTTATTTACGTCGATGAATCAGCGGCAAATATATTGAAAGTGAAAAAACTAAAGGGGGTGGGAGTGGATGCTCTTGGAATAGAAAGAGACCAGAAAGGACATCCTACCCATAAGATGTTGCTTGAAGAAGGAATTTTGATAATAGAAGGGCTTGAACTTGGAAATGTCTTGCCCGGGGAATATTTCTTTATCGTATTGCCACTCAAAATTAAAGCCGCCGAGGCGGCTCCTGCAAGAGCATTGCTGATAAAAGATTTTACCGAATTCAACGAAATGGTGTATAATAAAGAAAAAATTGCGAGGTGATACGCATGATTGTTTCCAATATGGATTCCGTGGAAGAAATAAAAGTCGCGAATCCTGAAGCGAAAGACGCTTTCATGAAAGTTTTAATCGGTCCGGAGGAAGGTTGGGCGGACCATGTGATGAGAGAATTTGAATTAGGTAAAGACGGTTTTTCCCCAAAACATGTGCATGACTGGCCCCATATAAATTATATAATCGAAGGTCGGGGCGAACTACAGGTTGGAGATTCAGTCCACGAAATAAAAGCCGGCGGATACGCATATGTGCCTTCGGGGATTGTCCACCAGTTCAGAAATATGGGACAAGGCAGATTGAAATTCATTTGCATCGTTCCAAAAGAGGGGCATAAATAGAAAGGGACGTGAATTATGACGAGTAAGGATTTTGCCATACTTGTTGCTCCAATGCTGATCTCGCTCATAATCAGCTTGGGATACGGGAAAAACATGGCAGGTAAAAAGATTGAATTTCCCAAGATATTGACAAAGGCAATGAGCATTCATGGACGCATAATGATTCTTTCGGCCATAGGATGGGCTCTATATGCAACAGGATGGCGTCAAAAGATAATAGGCGTCATATACATGGGCATAGCATTTCTGGTTGTCGGCATGATTGACTATGTAGCCATAAACAAGATGACGGCAAAAGACTGAGGAAGACCGAAAGGTCTTTCTTTTTTTCATTTTCACATTAATGCTTTACAAATTTAGTCCGCTAAAGTATAATACATCTGTGTTGTAAATTGAAATAA
>Ga0102926_1000409_pt1 | contig 24471 bp, 14 predicted proteins | sample SalPonR1_A_D2_MG_FD_78173 | JGI IMG/M metagenome (GOLD analysis project Ga0102926, IMG submission 78173) | Salt pond soil microbial communities from South San Francisco under conditions of wetland restoration - Salt Pond MetaG R1_A_D2_MG | ecosystem: Environmental > Aquatic > Marine > Intertidal...
CTAATTTTTTAAGTCAAAAAAAATTAGGCACTGGAGTACTCATACCGTCAAGAATACGTCGGTGATAAGCTATTCAGTTGTCATTGACTAAAGTACCATGGTCGAACTTGGCTGTCAAGCTATAAATGGAAATAAAGTGAAAAAAGTTTCAGAAGAAACTATGGCTAACGTTCATTTCGTTTAGACTATCCCTATATCAACTACTTATGTTAAGATAGCTTTAGTGACTAAACTAACTAAGGAGCAATCTCATGACGATAGCAACTAATACAACTCAGCAAACCAAAAAACAAAAGGAGATGAGCACTGCCCGGTCTCCAAAAAACTTTGGTTTTAGGAATGACTTTAACGACATGGAAGACCAATCCAGTAAGTTCCGTAAGCAACAACAAGAATTTCAACCAGTCATCGACCCCCATGAAGATTCTGGAGCCGCTAAGCCTAGAGACACTACTACTGAGGATAAAGTGGATAAATCTAAGAATGAACCTTTACGACGGGTAGTACAAGAGAATATAAAGAACTTAGGGACTTTCGGACTTCAAGTTCAGGGTAGAATTAATAAATTTGTTAACAAGGGTAAAGGGTTAATAGGGGCTACAGGGGGAACGTTCGCTGAATGGAAGGACGAACAAGGTGCTTGGGGACTAGGGGATACAATGGAAGAAGATGTATCTGGCCTAGTGGAAGGAAAGGAGAGAGACCAAGAAAATCTAGATGAACTACTATCGGAGTGGTACGACACCGAAGGTGACCGAGAGGCCATGAGTTTTACTGAGGGAATAGAACGAGAAGCTAATAGACTTGCTGACAAATACCCTGATATCGTAAAGAAACAGGACTACTTACTTGGACTAGCTGACAGGTTGCAAATGCTTGAAGACGAAGGTTTGGGCAACAGTGCTGAAGCTAGGGCACTAAGGCAGTCTATTAGACTTGAGGACGACCAAGGACTAATACAAATGCTCTACGGTGCTAACAGGGAGTACCGTAGAAACGTATTTGGCGAAGAAGGGGAAGGCGTAACCTTTAGTGGCGATGGGTTTACGGAGTTTAGTGCTCATGATTTTGCCACTCTAACAGCTGATGAACTAGAGAAGGAAATACGTAATGTATCTGTAGGCGGATTAGGTATCTTTAACGGGGACTACGCCGCTAACATCAAGAGACAACTGGATGAAATGCGTGAGGAATACCTTAAATCCGGAAGAGAAGAAGTTAAACGCAATGAAGAATATACTAGGCTAGCTGAAGAGTTTTTAGACCAGTGGGGTGATGACATGGGGGCTAATGCTGAAGAGATTCAACAAACCTTCCAAGACGCCATTACAGCACTTGAAGATAAAATACTCAACATGGACCCTGAAGACTTACCAGAAGGCGTAGACAGTTCGAAGTATAACGTCGATAGGGAGGAAGAGCGGGGTGAACTAGCCAAGTCATACCTGTCCACCCTGGGTGGCGGTGACTTCCGTAAAGGTATGGAGGAATTCCTTAACGACCCTAGTAACGGTCTTCAAGCAAGACAACGTTCGTTACTCAGGGAGTTTATAGGCTCTGACAAAGCTAGGTCTGCTGAAGGTGGCGAGCTTAATTCTTGGATGCACTCGTTAGCTACCGGTCAACCAATTCAGTACCAAGGGAATGACTTAAGACTAACAGCTGATGAAAAGGCTCAAGTAATCAGAGCAGCTTATTCACGTGATGAAGACCATATAGAAGACGTATTCAAAAATAACATGCGTAGAATTAATGTAGACCTAGATGGACTGTTAGAGCAAACTGCTAAAGGTGAACACCTTGATGACGCACTGGACGTATGGAAAGACTCCATAGCTAACAGTGTGCAAAACTTCCTGTATAGTAAAACTGAAGACTCGGTAAAAGAGGGTCTCGGCATTGGCGACGCCGAGTGGAAAGACATGACAGTCCAAGAAAAACATATGGCAATGACTCAAGTGGCAAGAGGGGGTTATGAAAACTTTGACAGTCTTGTCAGAGGTGCTAGTGGCCAGATTAATGCACAGTTAAGTAGACAACTAGCAGACAAGAAAGCTGCCATAGAGAGAAACAAACAAAATGCATTGCAGGTACTCGAGCAGGCTAAAGCCGTGAGAGAAAAGTTGGAAGGTGAATACCATAAAGCAGTAGAAAGTTCTAAACAGGTGTCCGGAGTTAAGACAGGGTATGATAAAGAACTTGCTGACCGTTATTTGGAAAACCTAGACAGCAGTAAAGAAGGTTTACATAACAACCGCAAGATAATGCAAGATGCTATCGAACGGGGTAAGTTGTCTCCCGGAGTCGAAAATAAAGTAGCTCAGGCGGGGGCTATTGTTAGTCAAGTTAGGGCGTTACAGAGCCATCCACAAGGTCAGGAAATTGGCAACCGAATGGTTAAGGAACTTAACAAACTAATCCCCGGACAGAAACGGGATGGCCTTGAAATGACGGTTACTGGTTTACCACCTCTAGAGATAGCTACAGCCCAACAACGTTCAAATGCAGTAGACAAGATGCAACGTGTTTGGGACTCGGGTGTTAATGAATTTAACTCCAACATTCGAAACCAGATAAATGAAGAACTTTCCAATGCTAAGAAACTTCATAGCGGAATGACTGAAACAATTGACGCAGACATTTCCAAGGCTACTCAAATGCTAGAAGACGCCGCTAGGGATGCCCAAATTGTTGCACAGACTGAGAAAGAATTAGCTCAAGGGGTATTCACGCCTAGACAAGTCATGAACTTAGCACTGGAGCAAGCAAGGAGAATCGAGCAAGCAGGTAACCAAGCACTTCAGTCAATGTTAGAAGCATACCCGAAATTTAACCAACACACGACTGCGGGAGATAACTCGGCTTACTATGATATGGGTGGGTTCGAAGGTAGAGATACTGTAAACGAACTCCTTAAGAAGAAAGACAGCATAGCTAGACGCAAGTATATTGCAGGGTCGACAGGGTTGAATCCGTCGGAATTGTCTAATGTGGTCAAGAAGGTAGCCCCCGTCAAGAAGCCTGGAATGGCATATGATTGGGTACAAGACAGAAGGAGTGCTGTTAAACCTGTGTCAAAAGGAGGTTCTCAATCACCTGTTGACCAAGAAACTAATAGACCTATAAACATAGTTTCAGACCCACAAGTTCAGAGAGAAGTTCAGAAAGACATAAAGAGCTGGACACAGTCAGGCCAAGCCCAATCAGGTAAAATGAAACTTCCTGACGGCAGGACTGTAGATGGTTATTACTGGCGTGACCAACAAGGGGACGCACAATTCATGCCGGACATTAAGTCCTTAGAGACTCCATTAAACAGAATGGGTAATGAGGTACTGTATACAGTAGCCCACTACCCTGACTGGGCTAAAAAAATAATGCCTCAGACGATTGTGGACAGGGCTGAAGAATTTGCAGTAGTATCCGCCCACAACCTTAAAGAACTAGCAGCACTTAACGCTGACGGAAGGGGTGATAGCCAGACTAAACAAGATGCCGCTAGACTTTCTAACCTAAGCCCTACTGACCAGAAAAGATACCTTGAGAGTAGAAAGAAGCAAGTAGCTGACGGCATTAGGAATACTTATAGATTACTGGGGGTTAAACCACCTGACGGACTGGATAGTTTAAGTGCTACTGGACTCTCTAATCTTGAAAGGCAAGTTGAGAGTAGACTGGAACAGGAGCGAGCACAAGAGAGACGTAAACAACAACAATTAGATGAAGAGTCTCGAGATACTTGGGACAGGCAAAGGGAGCAAACGCCTTCAACCACGTTACCTAGTTCCAGAGGAGGTATAAACCCTGGGCATATTAGAGATTACTATGAGCGTGCACAACCAGAGTCACGAAACTCCAGCACCTCCAGACCAGCACGAAACCCTAATACCTCAAGAATAACACAATAGGAGTGATTTGTAGATGAGTTACGTAAAGCAGTTAATAAAAGGGAATAAACCCGTACAGACAAGTAAGTACGATAGCTTACTTCAGGACTTAGACACTGTCACCGCTACTGCCTCCAAGCAGTGGGGGGCTAGAGGCGAGCCAACTAGAGTCTCTAGCTACGCTGATAAAACCAGAGGAGCTAGAAGTACTCAAGCTGCTGACAACGAACGTAGATTGGAGAACCAGAAAGCTTCATCAGAGGTGGCAGCTAAAGGTGACGAACGTAGAACTAGTATGCAACTAGGAATCGATGCCGCCGTAGCTGACAGAAAACAACGTTCAGCAGAAAGGCAGGAAGAAGGCCGACAGGCTAGAGAAAGTCACGAACAGGATATGAGACAGGCCACTCAAGACTTTGAGACAGACTGGAGGGAACTAGCCTTTCAAGAGTATCAATCCAAAATGACTAACTTAGACAGACTGATACTAACCATGAATGACGCCAGTATGAAAGAAAAGGAAGTGGCACTACGTACGCAGCATGGATTCAGTATGCAAGAGATTGACCAAAATACCCGAATGAACATCAATTTAATAAACCAAGACTTTAAGAAATGGAAACAAGATAAGGAAATTTCATTTGAGAAACTGCTAGAAAGAATGGAGACGTCAGCACAGAATACCGCCCAAACTACTAGCGGTATTGTAGAAATACTACGTATAGGAATGAGTAAGATATTTGGCGGAGGAGACAAATAATGGAACTACTAAGTAAAATAATAAGAGCTAAAAGAGACCCTAGGTTTTTAATGACTAGACCGAAGCCTGCTAGAAACAGAGACAGCCCTTATGTACCTAGTAAGTATAGTGTACTAGAGGAACAGGAAGGCGGACTCCCGCCGGAAGCTGGAGGAGGGGGTAACGGTGGACAAGTGCCCTCCGCTGGAGCTTTTGAGGGACTTTCAGATTCCTTGCCGGAACAAGACCCTACGCAGGCTGAGTTACCTAGCCTAGGAGAGTTTAGAAAAAAGATGAAGAAGAAACAAGAGAAACAACTTAACCTAGGGGGTGTGTAATGGTAGCAAGTGCCCTTAATCAAAAAAAGCCCGTGAATATAGAAGAAACCCCGCAGGACACTACTCGTGACCTACGCACTAACCTAGAAGACCTAAAGAACATAGAGGCTTCACAGGAACAAACTTCCAGACACCAGACTGCTGGCCTGCTGGAAACAGCAGCAGGTGCTGCTGGGCAACAGGCTGAGACTGGCGGACATGCTGGTCGCAAAGGGCAGAGTAGTCTGTTTAGGGAACTTCCGGAAGCTGCTGGGGAGACTTTAGTTAGTCAGAAAGCCCAACAAGACAAACTGAATTACACTGGTGCTTTACAGGAAGAGAGTATAAACCAGATACAACAGAAGGCTACTCTGGAGAAGTACAACCAAGAAACAATAAAACGAGATAGGGAAGTAGCTTTACTTAATGCTAAAGCAGCTTTTGACTACGGTATGCAAAGTAAGCAACTAGTGTTTAGCCATAATGGAGCGGTGTCTGATTACGCTTTCAAGGTCATGAAAGAGGACTTTGAAAGAGGACGAGTGACTAAAAGGGAACTTCAAAAAATCATAGAGTCTTCAGAAGAACGCATGCTTGAGTACCAACTAAAGTCTGAAAAAATAATGGCTCAAATTGAGAGTCACTTTACGCAAGGTATGAATGAGAACAACGTAGGTGACGCTAAGCAACTGATGGAAGAGTTTCAGGAACATCAACTAGAAGTGCAAAAGGCAGCAGCAAGAGCGGCTAATACAGCATCCATAATGGGAGGTATTTTCCAAGGAGCGGGAGCAGTCCTAGGTGGCGTGTTCGGAGGACCTGCTGGAGCTGCCGTAGGTAGTCAGGTCGGAGGAGCTGTTTCCAATATATTCAACCGCAGAAGATAGCATTTGTCGATAAGTTATAAATATCAAGGGTTTAAGAATTTCAGTCCAAAAAATACCCCTTTGTAAACCCTGCTACGGCGTTCTCTATCGTGTGTTGCATCAACGTACACACAAAAACAAAAAAAATAAATATTTAATACCGGGTTAAAATGAAAAAAAAATCTCTCTATTTTAAGTTGGGTGCCTTCCTTAATATGGGTTCCCCTATTCCTAATTTTTTAAGTCAAAAAAAATTAGGCACTAGAGTACTCATACCGTCAAGAATACGTCGGTGATAAGCTATTCAGTTGTCATTGACTAGAGTACCATGGTCGAACTTGACTGTCAAGAACTTTTTTTAACTTTCTCACTCTCGTTAGACTATCCTTATGTCCACTACTTATGTTAAGATAGTTTTAGTAACTAAACTAACTAAGGAGACCCGCATGAATGAGACAGCACTCAAAAGGAAACGAAATTCACTAAAGAAAATGATTGATGCCAAAGAGCGACAAGAAGATGAGATAGGAAAATTAAGTGCTTCTGACAAATTCGCATTGCAAGACTTACGTAACGACCTTAAGGAAGTAGAGCAACAATTAGCTAAAGGAGGCGTAAGCGTAGAGGATATCGATGCCCCTGAGAAACCTACAGACTTTAACCAATTACTTAAGGAACTGGAAGAACCTACTGAAGTTGAGACCAAAGTTGCTAAAGGCCTGAAAGAAGAGGGTAAACCTACCGGAGTCAGTGAAGACCTAAAAAAGGAGAAACCTGTAGACTTTAGCCAACTAGTTAAGGACTTAGATGAACCTGCTGAAGTTGCAACTAAAGTCACTAAAGAACCAAAGAAAGATGAGCTTACTGAAGTCAACAAAGAACTAAAGAAACCCACTGAGACTCTACCTGAGGAACCCACTGAGACTCTACCCGAGGAACCCACTGAAATCAGTAACGAGGATGACGACCGGAACTGGTTTCAACGTACGCTAGTAGACCCTGTTCGAGAGTTCCGTGACAACTCCAGAGAGAACAGTGAAAGAGTAAGAGACAATAGAGAGAAGAGGAAGCAGGTACTTAGTGAAGCTAACGACTTAATATCTCAGTTCCAGTCTACTCAAGACCCTCAAGAGAGGTCTAGAATAGCTAGTGAATACCATAGAATAGCCAGTGAGTATAAAGAACCTGACCCCTCTAGGAAGCACGCAATGTGGAATCTCCAAGGGTCTGAGGAGTTACGTAATCATCTTAAAGGAAGTCCGGAGAACACTCCGGGACTATTTCCTACAGAGTCTACTGAGATGGGACGTAAGTTTAGCACTCCTGATGTTGTCACTTCAGTAAGAGCTGGTGAACAAGAGTATCTAAACAGTGAATACGTCCAAGAGCGTCAACTAGGAGAACCAGTGCCTGCTGAAGTGGAAGGTGTAAAGTTAGCAGACAGTGAACTACACAAGGAACTTGAGTTTTTTATTGATTCCATCGACGCTAAAGATGCTAGAGCTGAAGAACCTTTTGGGGCTAGTAAGCGTGGGCATGCACTAGGTCACCTAAAGAACATCATTAAAGGCAGAGGTGGGTTAGGCGAGAATGAGCAAGAAGTATTCGAGCAACTAGAACAAGCAGCTGCACAAGGCTGGCGTGACCCTGAAGACAAACAAGCTTTAGAGGACTTACTAGTATCTAGAGTCTACAAACCCATTGCCGGAGGTTCGGAATCTGAAACTACTGAGTTTGACGAGATTCCAGAAGGGGGTGAGATTCCTCCAGTACCAGATACATTAATACAGCAACCCGGAACACCAGGGTATTGGGAAGATACTCCGAGACAGCAGAGCATGAGCCTTCAAGGTGGACAGCCGGGCGGTGATGAACTTACGCTAAACCCCATGAGTGATAGTTATTTAGACCCTATGCGTATGGAACATGCTACTAGAATGGGGGCGGCGGCATCTGACCCTACTCGTTCAGACCCTATGTTAAACCATAGGCAGAGAGAGCAAATACAACATGAGAAAGAGAAGGCTACGCAACAGTATGGCGAGGCCTTGAACGAGCTAATGAAGAGGAGTCAAAATAGTGCTATGGCAAGCAATTTAGTAAGAGCTTTAGGAAAAATAGCAGCTGGGACAGTTGGCTTAGTGAGTGGACTAAATGTAGCTAAGTATTACGACCCTGGAGAGGTTACTGATGCTGCTGAGATGTATAACCAGATGGCTCCGATGTTACAGGCTAAGCATCAGGAAGAGCAACAAAGGTACGATGAGTTGTCTGCACACTATGAAGAAGCCCTTGGTTTCTACATGCAAAATGTTGAAGTTGCTAAGGCACTTGCACAATTTGAAAAAGACCACGTGCAACTTAACCTAGAGAACTATAGACTTCTAAGTAACCTACACTATAAACAACAAGAAATGAAAGCCGCTGGGCAAACTGACCAGTCTGCTGAATTGCAAGCCCAAGTTAAAGCTATAGAGTCTGCGTATGCTGATGAGATATCCATGGCTGAGGATGAAATGGAAGAAGCTAAAGAAGGACTTAATCAATTCAGAGAGCAAGTTAACGGTGACTATGAAAGTGAGAGATTTAAAGACGCTAGAGCTGCTATAAAACAAGTGAATAGTTCAGTAGCTGCTAGGGACGGTAACTGGAAAGTAGCTAGAACAGCATTCTCAGGTACTCCTTTTGACTTAACTAGACTGGATAAACTCCATGGGACGTACGTTCAGGGAGGCATGTCCGAAGAGGAAGCCACTAGACAAGTGTTTAGCGACCTGTATGAGTTCGGGAACACCAACCCTTCTACGTACTTACACCAAGCGGTATCTACAGGTACTGTGCCTGCTGAGGATGTTGAGAATATCGCTAGGTACAACTTACTTTACAATTCATTCTTTAGTGACCAGAGTAACCCATTGTCATCAGGGGTTCTAGATGAGTATACTACTAGGCTTGCTGAGGCTAAACATGTTCGCAACCATTACCAAAGAGAAAGAAGTAAGGCACTCTCTAAATTGGCTCAAGGCGGTGGTAGACGTTGGGTTGAAGGAACTGAAGGAACTACCACAGTAATCAGAGGTTCCGCTAATAGACAGGGAGTGCCAATGGCACCAGTTAGACCAGTAGCCGGGTCTCCTTCTAGTCCAGAGTTCATAAACCCTGAAGGACGTAGGGACATGAGACAGTACAGAGTTCCGGGTAACCGAGGTAATTCATGGGCGGGACTTCTTCCAGGACAAATAGAAGACAAAGGTGGAAGACGAGGAGACACTTACTACCTTCCATCCCACGTGACTAACGACCCTGAGTTTTTAAATGGTATATACGACATAGCTTCCGAGATAGGTACTGACCCTGAAGGGTTGTTAGGTATTATGTCACTAGAGACCGCCAATACTTTCCATCCCGCAGTCGTAAACCCTAGTGGGGCTACTGGACTAATACAGTTCATGCCTGGAACAGCTAGAGATTTACTAGACGATGTTGTCGGTCAAGACGGTCAGCCTGTTAACTTCACTCCAACACAGGCACAAGCTTACATGGCTAGTTTACCTAGGAACGAACAGTTGCCTTACGTTTCTAAGTACTTCCAGAACGCTAAGAGAATGGCCAGAATATCCCCTGACGAGAACCTTACAGCAGGTCAGTTATACACTTTAGTACTAATGGGTCCAGCTGGTTCCAGAAGAGGTTGGAGTGTCACTAGTAAAGCTGCTAGACAAAATAAGAGTATTGTAGAGGGGGCTTTAAGAGTACGTAAACGAGAGGGGCGGGAGAACCTGAGTTACATATCAGGGTCTGACGTAGCTAAGTACTTTGACACCGAGAGAATGCCTAAGAAATTTGAAGCTAAACAAGGGGCTGCCCCGATTCAAGAACCTTCTCAGTCAGATATTCCACCATCACCACCTAACTTAGGCAATGCATCAGAAGTACAGGAGAATACATAGTGAGTTTGATTGAAGCCCACAAGAGGCAAAAAGCCAAAGAAGAAGAGAACGAGAAGTATGAGAGCACCGATACTCGTAAAACACTTATGGGTTTCGATGCCGACTCTTACTTGGATAGTGAAGAAAATGGATGGCGAGATGTTAGTGAAATACTTGACACTTCAGATACTAAGCAAGGCCGCAGGATATTAGCAGATATTGAAGGCGGAAGTGCTAAAGACTATAAAGAACGCAAGCGTGAAGGGCTTATGGAGTCTGGAATTGTTAAAGGCATAAAGGCTTTAATGGGTGAAGAACATAAGTGGAGAGGTGAACAAGACATTGAAGACTTACGTGAGACACAAGAACTCGATGTAATGGATACCCGACAACTAATGTCTAGTAACCGAGAGCTTCATGATTTACTAGTAGAGCATGCACGCCAACAACTAGGAGACCCAGCGGCAGAAGCGGTTGCGGAAACTTGGGAGCACACGGGGCATGAACTAGGAGACACTGGACTAGTGGATACTGTGGTTAATTCTATTCAAAAGACAGTTGACGCCACGATACCTTTTTACATCGCTACTGGACTAAGAAGAAGAATATTTGAGGACACTGCTTACGAGATGCCTTATGACTTCAAGTTCCATTCAGATATTGAAGAAGAACTAAAGAGAGCTGTGTATAAGTCCGTAAATACTGGAGAGCCTGTTAGCATAGGGTATGGTCAAGGGCTTATGTCCAAGATTAACGTAACTCCTGATATGGACGTAGATGCTGCTAGAGAGATTGCATGGAATAATCAACTAGCATTCCTTAGGAACAACGTGGCTTCCCAAGTCCAGAACGGTACGGCTGAAGATATTAGTATGTTAGTAACTACTCTAGGTACTTTAGGGACTCTAGCAGTACCTAAGGCAGGTGCCAGTGTAGTTGCCCGAGGAGCTGCAACCGGCTTAAAGGCCTTGGATGTCGCTGGTTCCGCACCGACCCTTAAGGGAGCTGCTAAACTAGCTGCTAAACTAGGCACCAATACTAAACTAATGCAGTCAGCTACTAAAATGGGTAGTGCCATTAAGACTTCCATACCTTTGAGAATTAGACCATTAGCAGACTTAGGGGGTAAAGTCTTAAATCAATCAGTGTCTTTCGCCGGTCTCGGAGCACTTAGTAACTTAGGTGAGGAGAAGGTCGGGGCTGTTTCAGGAGCTATTATGGGAGGGGCTCTTCCCGTGGCTTTTGGAGGCCTTAGTGCTTTTAAGAATACATTAGTCCCTAGTAATACATATGTTAACTGGGGTAACCCTGTGCAAAGAAACCTAGTTACTTCAATTAATGAAGAAGTTAGTAACCGTATTGATAAGGTCTCTAAGGAGCGGGGCGGCATAGATGCTAGAGCTTTCAACTATGCTGTAAGAGAGTCAGTGAAAAACCCTGGTACAAGGAAACAGTTAGAACAACTGCATGACTTACTGAACCCGTCTATTTCAGTACAAGGGAGAATCAATCAACAGGCAGTCAAGGACGTCGGAGGTAGTCTTTCTTCCAGACTAGAGGCACTAGAGGGTTTGAATACCCAAGCCGCAGCTACTGAAAGAAAGAATATTGGGCAACTACAGGCGGTATTTAGACGTAACCGTAATACTCTAGTAAATAACTCCAATAGAGAGGACTTCCTAGAGTTTGTAAAGAAAGCCATGCCCGATGTGTACTCTCCCCTGAAGAGACAATTACAGGAAGTCACTCACCAGAAAGAGGCGTACCTAACTAGGTACTTATCTGAAGTACTTAGTTCACCTTTTGCTAGTGGGAAAGTAGATATAGGTGACGCCACTACCAATAATTTACGGGAGTTAGGCATCTCTGACCAATTGTTTAAAGGCCTTAATGAGGCAATGAACCCAGGTAGGCTTACAGATATACACAATATGGCACAAGCTGTATCACTACAGTATAAAGAAATTACTGGATTGGCCGACGCCTTCAGAACCGACCTGATTACTTTGGGGGTTAATACTTCTTTCGCTGACACAGCGGCTAAAGCTATCCGAGAAGGTTCGTTAGATATAGACCTTAAATCCTTAAACCTAAAACCTGAAATAAGGTCGGAACTGTCTTCAGCACTAGGAGACATAACTAGTAAGATAGCTGAGTACAAAAGAGTCCAAGCAAGACTGGCTAAAGGAGTGCAAACGGTACAAGGGTATATATCTCGAAGAGGAGGTGAAGTATCTGAAAAGTTTAATGAAGGTATTGAACTAGGGTTGTCCGTCGGTCCTGATATGTTTAGAAGAATCAAGGCTGAAGTAGAAGGCTTAAGAAACCCAAGTGTCTCAAGACTAATGGACGATTTCCAGTCTTTTAGGACCGCTTTACAGAGTGGTTCTATGGAGGACATTGTCGAGAGTATCCGAACTAAGGGGCAGCCAACGAGAATATTAGAATCCTTAAGGGCTTTAAGTAAGCTATCTAGACAAGACCCTAGTAACCTAGAGTTACGAATGGCTAAGGACATCCTGAATGACTACGTATCCAAGAGAAAACCTTTTCTACGTGAGATAGACAACGTGTTCAGTACCCTTACTGAACTGAATAACGAGACTTCCATGCGAACTAGGATAGAAACATTATCACGGTTGCAAGGAGAGACGAGTACACCTTACTTGAGGAGTCTTGTCGATAGTGAGAAGATTAAGCTAAAACCCATGCTGGAAAGAGAAATAAGCGAGACTTTAGGTCTCACGGGGGAAGAAGCTAAATACGTATCGGCATGGCAATTAGGTGATGGAGAGGCAATAGCTAGACAGATTGTAGACAGGCAGTTATCTGGAGATGACATTAGTGACTTACTGACCAATCAGTTTACTGGATTAACTAAAGTTTACGGTAAGTTATCTTCAGACCTATTGGACTCCATAGCTGAAGATTACTTCAAAGTGACTGGTTCACCAGTCAATAAAGCCTATTTACATGGGATGTTCTTACGTTCTGACGATTCCCAAGCGGTGATGCGAGCTTTCAAAGATGACGTTAAAGGTTACGCAGAGGCTGCGGCTGCTGGAGCTATGAGGTTTAAGAGAAACGTAGGGGATACGCCACAAGTCTCGGGTAGATTAGCCCACTCCATATCTCAAGAGTACTTATCTGAAGAAGGTACGGGAGTTTCCGCAGGCGTTGTAATGGGTGGATTCCAACACGACGCTAATCACTCTATGAATAGAGTGGGTGCGTTCTTTAACGATGAAGTCAATAAAGATAAGGTTGAGAGACTTACGACAGAGTTAAGGAAGCTTAGCTATAGTGACCAGTACACCGTACAAGACATGATGAAGCTGCTAGATGGTGTAGAAGGTGTTAGTACCTTAATGTACTCTTGTGACTTAGATGGAAACTTCCAACGTACGTACACCGGGGAACTAATGAACAGGCTGCTTTCAACTGACTCTTTGTATGATGAAGCCGCCGCACAAAAAATCGTAAAGGAATTAGTACAAGACCCTAACTTTAGTAAAGGACTTAGCGAACAGTTAGTTAGGGAGGGTAACCATTTCAGACTAGCTAACCTAACTGACGAAGGTATTCTGGATGTTTCCGGGGACAAGTTCGCTAGTTCCTTTGTTCAATGGGCACAAAACTACATGACACCTGTGCGTAGAAGTGCTAGTAAGGAATTATGGTCAGCGGCAGAGAACCTTTATGGTGACGTTCGTAGACTGGATGCTGCCGTATCTAGACAGTCACTTAAGGATGCTAGTGACCAAGCTAGTAAGTACGGATATGCTTTAGACCCCCTACCCCACAGGTCTAATAGGCCAGTAGGTCAAAGTCATGAGGAGAGTATCGGAGTACTCAGTGACATGAAACTGGACGGGGCTGGTAGGGATAGAGTTAACATGATGGGAAGGCGTTTTGGTACTAGTGATACTGCACAGATACTGAAGGCTAACGAACGTTCCCTTAGAGATACAGTAGACTTAACTAATAACGTTATTTTTGATGCCACTAGAAGAATACAAGACGTTAATATCGCACACGCCAAGGGCGAGCTTACTAGGCATATAGACAGACTCGACGGGCTAGGTTTTACGGCGTATGCCAAGATGTTTAGAGACTTCAGGGACTTAGATATCTCAATGAACCACATGGCCAATGTTGCTGACTCTATTTACCGTTCGATTACAAGAACTAACAGGGGTTCAAGCATGCTTAAACACATGTTATCAGGGACTACTACTCTCGTGCTAGACTCCTTAGACGTTGTCTTTACGCCTTTTGCTTTCCTAGGTAGGATAACCAAGCCATTTAAAGAGGCGTTTCAAGCACTCTACACCTTGACCATGGCTAGTCCTAGTTCCTACACCACTATGCTTGGCTGGAAGAACGCAGTCACGTTATTAGGTAGTGCGTTCATTAATACAGCTAGAGCGGCTTCAGGACTTAGAGGCATTGTCACTAAGCAAACCCCTAGTGAATTTATGCCAACTCCTAGAGGGTCTAAGCTTTCAATGCAAATGGGTCGTCTAAGTAATGAACTAGTTGCAGAGGCCTATACGCAAAGTTCCAAGTTCGTAGGTGCTCGTAAGTTAATGCGTACTGCACAGTCGGACTCCCCTAGGTTGGGCGGAGTGTTTGGTACTTATGAGAACGTAATGGGTAGAGCATACCAAGGAACTGCAGACTTATTCATGTACACTAAAGAGCTACAAGAAGCCTTTAGTTCCCGTACAGGAGCCCGAATAGCCGAGAATATACTTACGGAATTAGACAGCCTCCATAGGCAAGGTGCTAGTATGGATAGGATATTCCAAACGTTCCGAAAACAATATTGGGGAAGTGTGACGGATATCCAGTTGTCGGACACTCTACTAAAGTTATTTAAGGACGTTCCTCCAGGAGGGCTAGCAGAAAAGCTACAGACTTCTGAAGGTGCTTTAGCCTATAAGACTTTTGCTGGGTTAGTTCACGACACCACCATTGGTAGGTTTGGAGGTTCTGCCGGGGGTGGCTTAAGCCGTGTAGCTAGTCGTATAGCACCGGGACTAGGAATGTACAGTGTTCCTAAGAGTCAGTTTATCGACAGGTTAATCGTGAAGCCAGTGCTAGCGATGGCTATGAACAATCAAGCAGGCGTTAAGACGCTAGTCCCTACGGTTCTAGGTGGCTGTATTTACTTGTTGTACCAATCCCTGGTGATAGAAACACTTGAAGGAGGTACTGACAACATAGGTTCGGAAGATTCCTTTGGAAACCGTAGCGTACTTGGTGGAGTGGCTGACTCATGGGGTAATGTAGTTACGGGCATAATGGGAGAACTTTCCCAAGACCCCCAATACCAGTCCTTCCTTAATAGCCTAGTGCGTACGGGAACTGGAGTTCCTCTAAGTCTTAGTAACATCGAGCCTAGAGTTTTAAAAACTTTAGTGAAGGGTGAGAGTGACTTAGGGGCTTTGTCCCAAGTGATGGTAATGGATATCCTCGGTCTAGGAGGTACTGAGAGGGGTGTTGGTAACGTCCTTGGAGTGGGAGCACCTTTAGCGTTCTTCAAGTCAGTAGGCCCTCTAAGTAGAATGACCCAATTAGGTGTTTACGGTGGTAGGGTTGAAAAAGGCCTTAATGACCTGCATAATCTGGATGGACAGACCTGGCAGAGTAGGGAAGAATATCAAGAAGCCGTGATGAAAGTGGTAAACGATATGGTTTCCACACTACCTAAAGCTAGCAGAGACACCATTAGAGACCAGATACTAGCCAACAATGGGCAGGTGTCAGCTGAATTACAAGAGGAGTTAATTACCTTGAGCCAGGAGGCTTGGCTAGAGAGTGTTGCTAGGGTTGGCTTAAACACACCTATGGCTCCCGCCTTCCACCTGTTCAACCCGAGTGTAATGGCTGCTGCATATAAGGAGTTTATACTAGACCCCGACGGGCTACAGAGTATGGAAGAGTGGGGAGACCTACGCAAGCACTTTGGAGTGATGCCTACTGGTTCAGACATACCCACGGCAGAGAAGTTCGCTTCCAGAATGTACCGAGTGTTTAGAGAAGCTAATGTTATTTCCGATGCGTTGTACGAAAGAAAAATGGAAGAGTTTGAGAACTATTGGCAGGAAACCTACTTGCCACAGGTGCATCCTGATTTACAAGCCTACTACCAAGGAGAACAAAAATGAAATTGATACGTAAGAAACGAAAAGTGGTCGATGATGAATTACTACCCTTAGTGCTTGAGATAGATAAGATAGGGTTGGCAGAGGAGGACTCTGAAGAGGACTCTGAAGAGGACTCTAGTCCTCCTGAGGAAGATACTGTTCTTGATTTTCAAGAGTTGTTAACTTCTCTTTTAGGGTCTTCTGAGCAAAAATAAGAGTCTGCAACATGTCTAAGCAAGTTTCTTTAAACTTGACTTCAGCTTCAGGGGCTTTGTCTTCATTAACTTCAGAACCTGCTGATATAGTTTCTGTTAGTATTAGTGCTAAGCACTCACTACAGATAGGCTTGGGCATTGCCCCCGTGATTACACACGCTGTATCAGTATCGTTATCACATGTCCAACACTTGATTGCTTCTTTTGCTTGTATAAATTCTAGACTCATTAGTCCACCTTTCTTCTATGTTTGAAATGACAATAGCCACATTCTCGGACTTTGCCGTTGTTAAGACTGTATCCTTTAACTATTAGACGTTCTCCACAATCACACTGGCACAAGTATCTAGTGCCCGTGTGAGGTGGGAAGTCTGAAGTGACGTCTACTAGAACGTCCAGTTTGCTAAACTTTAGTCCCTCTAATTCACCTGATGCCCCCGTGGTCGATGGAAATCCGTCCTTACACAACTCTATAGAGTCTCTAGGTGCATACTTACTAGGGTTCTCAAGTCTCGCACAATTGCTACACTCCCGAGCCCCCCTACGTATTTCAGAAGGCTTGAACTTCTTCTTGTGTCCACACACTGTGCACTCGCAACAAATAACCATATCCCTGTGCTTACTCTTGTACACATCTACTATCTTCCAAGTAGGTTCTACTAACTGGCCGATTTTAAATTCTGACATTCTTCTATCTCCTTGTTGTTCTAATGCTATCACAAGTACTTAAGGAAAGTCAACTACCAGTCCTCTGAGGATACGCTCCAATAAGGTTTTAATCCTTCTCTAATCTCTTTGCAACTAGGTGTTTCTAGTAACAGTTCGTGTATGTCAATCTCTTGACCACCTACGTTAATTTTCTGTCCGGCCAGTTCGGGTGAGATAATAGTAAACCCAACCCTCATTTCTTTAGCTGAAGGGTGTAAAACTTCTCTAGTAACTGCGTCCATCATGCATCCTTTAATCCACTCACAACCCTCAACAAGGTAGTCATTAGGAACTAAACTAAAAGAAGCATCGTGTAATGGACTAAAGTATCTAACGCCGTAAGGGTTGTCACGAGTAAGTAAGTAGTGGCTGAAGGTTCTCATGATACGAGCACCTAGACCTTGCACGGGTGCATTAAGTAGTGATAGTTTAAACACATGCTTACCAATAGTCCAGTCTCTGGAGATTTTTAGTATCTCTCCGGCCTCAAAGTCTTGCCATGTTTCCTCTCGGTTATCATGCATATCAGGGTAGGCATCTTTATACTCTCTGTCCAATTCAGCAGCTTCATCCATTGAGTTCTCGCAATGTTCTTCCCACTCCCTCTGGAACTTACCAGGTGAAGAAGCACCTTTCCATGTCTGTGCAGCCAGGAATGCCCCTAGTGCTTTAACTCCCATGCCGTATGACTTACCCAAAACTACTGCCTTGAGTTTAGCTCTTAAGCCGGGAAACTTCTTCTCAGTCATTGCTTTATCGTAACCTTCAGGAATCATGCCAGCTAGTCTACCAAAAGCCAAATAAGGGTCTCCTGAGATATAAGAATTTATTATATCTTGGTCTTCATATATAATTCCAGCTAATAGGCTTTCCTGACTAGAGTAATCACACTCGACAATAGAGTATCCTGCTGGAGGTTTCAGAAAAGAGCGAATCCACTTACTCATGGCCAGTAGGAATATGGAAGCTCTAGGGGCGTTACGTCCTGTTTGTGTTCCAAAGCATCCAAAGAAATTACGTAAGTAACCGTCCCTATCTACGTTAGTTAATAGGTAGCTATCTTTCTCCGAACCATCTGACTTGCAAGGGTTAAGTGAATTTATAGACCTTAGTGACTTACGAGCTTGGAAATACTGTTCTACGACATTGTCAAACCTGTACAACTCTAGTATGTTCGCTTCAGTACTGAAACTACCTTTTTTAGTTTTTGGCCACTGAGGATACCTAAGTTTAATGTATTCCTGAATCACTTGCTGGTCTTCAGAACCTACTTTTTGTATGGAAGTCTTAGTGGGCTTCCCTGTTTTCTTGTTTATTTTGATAACCTTGTGGTCTCTAAAGAATGACATGTTTGTATCTTTATTAAGCTGTTCCTTAATAACCTGAGTAATAGCATCAGTACATTCTGATAGATTAGTTAACGCTTGTCTGTCCACAGGAATTCCATGCTTGTATAGACTTAGTTGTAGAACAGAAGTGAAATACCCACGTTCTACTGCCATCTCTTCACTGCCTAATATCGCATCAACGTCCTTACCTTTCAGTCGCATTTGAGTGTAAGCTTTAGCCAAGTATTCTACGTCACTGTCACAGTACTTTAGTACCGTTTGTTTGTTTATGTTGAGAGCATCTTTGTCATAGTCGATACATAGTTGTTGCATGGCTTTTTTGTGTTCAGTATCTAACGTTTCCTTAGTAAACTTGTACACGAAAGAGGCTAGCCCTTTAGCAGCATCACCGTAGTTCTGTTTAGCTATCCTGCCGGAATCTGATAACTCCTGTAGGCGGTCTTTCTCTTCTTTGTCTACTGGAGGTCTAGTAACTACCTTCTTACCGTCCTGAAGTTGCTTGCCCCAATTGTAGTCAAACCGGTTGCAAAGTTGTGTCCACTCGGCGTGAGTGTCAATAACCTGAACACTTGAGAGGTCCACCCCCATGGCCTCTAGGCAGAGTATTTCAGCAATAGCAAAGTGAGCCACTAGTGTATATGTGTCCACCACTTCCTGTAGAGTCTCCCGAATAGCTGTAAGGTCAGAATCCATTAGCCAGTAGTTTTTTAATTCTCCTGGAGTCTTCCAGGAGACACATATAAGCCTAGGTTTCCAAGATTTTGTGAGTTCCGTAGAGAACTCAAAGTCAATGTAGCATAACTCTCTAGACTTATATGGCACTAGTGTCTCATAGTTTAGATACGACACGGATTACTCCTCTCGATTTTTACTTAATTCTGGTGTGAACTCTTCAGGGTAGCGTTTCTTAAGTTTCTTGGTAATAGTTAGTTCAAGTAACTCAAAGTCTGAACCCATATCTATGTTGTTAGTAAAGAGAGTCCACATTGTATTTGCATAGCGGTTGAGTTCTGAAGCCACTTCTGGTAACAAGTCTTCACGTTCCTGAAATACATACTTCTTAACTAGTTCCGCAAGGTCTGTGGCACAGTCACTTAGGGCTTCCAACCCGACTCCTCTACATGAGTTATTTAAGACATACTCGCCACCTAAGTCCTTTAGGTAGTTCTTCACTATTGCTAGATAGAACAAACAGTCACCACCCTCATTAAGTACTTCTCTCTTTAGTTCATTGAGTGACCGGTTGTTTCCAAGTGAGGAGTGAGAACCTTCTAAATGGCTAGCGTGTGTGTAGTTATTTAAAGCTTCCGATAGTTCTTTAGTTTCCCCAACTAACCCTAGAGCTGCATGTAATAGATTTACATGTTTGTAAAGTTTGTAAGAGTCCATGCCCTTGTTCAGCCTGGATAAACAAAATTCCGTGAACTCTGTAGATATCAATTCTTTTCCCTCTTCCTTCTTCTCAGTATTAAGTTCTCGGTCGTGGTAGACTCCTACCGTACTCAACGACAATCCAAGAAGCCTGTCGAAAAACGACTTTTCAAGAAGCTTGCCGGAAACACACTGTGACGGCTGTTCCATTTCTAATTGTGTGTGATACTGTATTGCATCCAGTAGTTCCTCCATAAAGTCTTGAAGGACGTCCCTTCCATTGTGAGTATGCAACTCTTCACCGTAAGTGGCTATGCCTACTTCAGTTCTTTCTTTCACTTTCTTTAGTAGTTCGTTCACTACTTCTTTATCCTTTAGACTGTACTCGGAAGAAGCTTCTAGTATCTTCTTTTCCAGCACTGGGAATACCTTTTCTTTCATTTACTGCTTATGTCCTTTCAGTTTACTAAGGGCTGCTAGTCCCTTAAGTACCCGTGTGTTTTTTTTATTTTTAAGACCTACTCCACTAGTCTTACCTTTGAACTTGTTAATAGCGGTTGCATGCTTCTCTTTTTCTTCTTGAGATGCATAACCTAAGTCTTCTATAGTCTTAGCCACGTTCAAGTCTTGGTAGCTAGTTTCAAGGTTTCTTTCCATTTGAGAGAACGTTACGAAAGAGCTTGGGGACTGGAGTCCGCAAGCCTTTATAGCCTCCTTAATAGACACTTCTTCTATAAGTGCATACTTAGCCACGTCCATCGCTTCATCATACGAGATATTGTAGAACTTATATTTATTAGCTTTAATTAATTCAGCTACTTCTTTCATGTCGTAACACATTCTTGCCCATCTCTCCTTGTTCACTATTTACTCAAACATTAACAAAGTTCCTGACAGCTGTCAAGAACTTTATTAGTGCGACCAGTCGAAACCCTAGCCCTGACTTGCTAAACTTGACCACTACCTTAATTAGAAAGACCGTGCTATTCCGTAACTCGACTGAGCATAACGACCAGAGAAAAACAGCACATTACCCAGCCATTGCCTGACCATACTCATCCTTTACTTGCCAGCACATTACCCAGCCATTGCCTGACCGTACTCATCCACTCCTTCACCAGACTATCCTTTACTCTTCCACTACCTAACTACCGAGACCGTGCTATTCCTTTACTTGACTGTCCTTAACCTGTGCAATACTCTACTGTACAACACTCTACTTTTCTTAACCCACACATCTAAAAAACAGGGCTTCACATCGCCTGTACTGTGCCGCATTGTCTGAGTCAATCTGGTAGAGTCATTAATTTGTCGGTATTTAAGAAGGCTATTTCCTTCTTATTTTTGACTTCCTTAATCTCCAGAAGTTGAAAAGTACCTTTAGAACCAGACCCTCTCCAAGCAGAAAGTCCTTGAATGACGCCATAGTTTAAGCAGTCTTTTAAGTCTTTAATCTTCACGGGGCAACTATCTCCACCAAATAGTGAGATAGCAAAAGAACCATAGCTACCTTCTTCAATCACTTCTGAAGAGGCTAAAGCTACTCTATCTCCTTTAGCTGTTTGACAACGCAAGGGTCTTTCCAGCAGGTCGGCACTTCCGTCATCTAGCCTCTTAATGTCTACTCTCTTCCCTTCTTCATCAAAGAAGTAGATGGGAGTGCTAATCATCATGGTGTTTATGTACTTGGAACTAGCTGCAATAGAACTATTAAACTTACCATTCTTAGATGGTCTAGTCCTACTAATTGCCTCTGAAGCAGACTTTAGAAACCCTTTAACTACCTGACTACCTAGGTACGGAAGTCTTTCCGCATCCCGCTGGAAAATCTGAGTCTTTAGTTCAGTAGTCTCCCCTAGTAGCTCTAGTATAAAATCTTCAGAATTATCCGAGAGTAAGTTCTCCCTCTCTTCTTTAGATAGACTCCTTTGCAACTCTCTTTCAATACTCCTAAAGATACCTTCAATATCGTCAGTCCCCTCAATTTTTGGTTGCTTGGAGTATTTACATATGCTAGGGTTTTTAGATATTTTGTCTTTATATTTTTCTGCCAACTCGTTATGCTTGTCCACCAAGAACTGTTTGTACACGCTAGGACTTTTAGGGCTTGCTCCTAGAACTTCATTAATTAATTTAAATCTCACTAAATAAGTGTTAAACATAGTAACCATCCTTTCTTAGAAAAAATCTGCTTCATCGTCCACTTCCGTTACGGAACGACTCAACAACAATAAGTCTTCAATTTTCATAGCCTTAACTCTCTGAATATACCTACTTCTCAATAGGGAAATAAATTCCTGCTGTAGAGAAGCTAGGTCCATAGGCTTGTCATCTTGAATCAACGAAAGCACTAACGGGCTAAGCTTGAAACCCTTGAGAGCTCTGCCATTATCCTCTTCTACAAGCCTGTAATTCCCATCACTCTTACCAATATAGTTATCTAGCGTAGTTACGTTCAACAAATTTCTCCAAACGTACTGGCGTAACTTAATTAGTACAGTCTTCTTAGAGTCCTTAATGTACACGTCTTTTATCTGACTGTACACATAAAATACTAGGTCATCTATCTGCTCTTCAGTTATTTTATCCTCCTCAGAACCTTGTTCCATTCCAGCCCTTAGTAGGTTAGCTATTAGAGTCCTAGGAGTTGTTGAAGGTAAAGAGTCTTGACGATGTAAGTGGCCTACCTGCCCTATACCAATCATGCCCATGTAAGCAACCGCTAGTGACTTACGGTCAACGCTACGTTGTTCAATTGTTGAGAACTTAGGAACGTCTTGTGACTCTCCCGTGATATCTTGGTAACACCTTTTACCGAAAGTCATTAGAGTTTTAAATAACAAATAAGGTAAATAAGTTTCCTCTAGGTCTCTAGGGCAGTAGTCCCTACCTATGATTTCTTTAGCCTCTTTTCTTTCTTCTTCCGAAAGTAACAGGTGGAAATATAGATGTTCGTTACCTGACTTAACTAGATACTCATCACAACCTGAGAGTAAGTACGATTGACTGAACACGCAGCACTCGGCAACCCTGTCCGTAGACTCCTTTAAGTATGAAGGGTCTATAGGAGTGAAGTTAGAGTCCGCTATCACCAATTGGGATATAGGTACCTGGAACGAGCCATTTACGAACTTTTGTTTTACTGGAATAGTATTAGTACCTAGTTGCTTTTTGATACCTAAGAACCTTTTAGACTCTATGTTGAAAGCCTTAACTTCCTCAATCACTTTAGCCACATAGTGTTGGTTCTGGATGTCTCCGAACTCTCCCTTACCTTGGATATCGTTTTGTGTAGTTAACTGTAATACTGGAAGCTCAAGTTGTGAGTTCCTACGTACTTTCACTTTCCCGCCCTTCTCGTAGATAGTTAACTCTAACATCCTACGGTATATCTTTCCGATGAACGTGGACTTGAATGAAGAACCTGTACCAGCTAAGTATAATAGTGACTTACGGTCTTGCTCATGTGGAATTAAACTACTGTATAGCAAACCCCAAAAGACCTTGTGTCCACCTAATAACGCTGCTGTGAAGTGTCTAAATGGTCTAGGCACGTCAGACTCCATGGGGAAATAATTGAACGCATCAGGTGATATTTTTGAAGCCCCCACACGATGGTCATGAGTGTACGAAATACCTGCCGCCACTAGCTTCTGAGATACAGACCTGTGCTTATACCCTAGAAACGTATTTAGTAAAGCACTCTCAAGCATGGAGATAGCTTTTGATAGTCTCGTGGGAATACTGTACTTGTCTAGTACTTCCTTAAGTTGACTCTCGTGTGATGGCATCAGCCAACATAGAGCAGAAGGTATCCTCTCACTAGGACGTACTGTAGTTTCAGGAACTATAGAACCTAGTCCACCTTTAGGCAAGTCGGCAAAAGAACTTTGACGCATCTTAAGTCCACAACCTGTATATAGGATGTTTACGTCCTTGTCTTCTTCCCGAGCCACTTCATAGACTGTTCCTATAGTAGACGCTGTAACTTCAACCCTGCCACGGTACTCAACCCTCTGAACCTTAGTAAGTATAGGTACTATTTCAGGATTATCAGGGCCTCCTGTTACGTGTCGTTCAGACCATTCCGACACTATACGTTCTATCTCGGCTTCCAGTATCTTCTCAGGGTCTGCTTCTGAGTTGGCTAGCATTTCCTGTAGCTTGCTGTTCTCCGCTGCCATCTGGGCATCCAGGACAAACTTCTCTATGGGAGTGGTAAGTGCCTCTAGGTAGTCAGTCTTCTTCTTTTGAGCTACTACTTCCGAATGCATTAATACCTTAAATACATCCAGTAACTTGAACTTTAGTACCTGCCCTGTAAAGGGTTCTTTCATCACGTATTGCCCGGAAGCCCCTCCGGACTTAGTGATTAAAGACCATATGATATCTAGTGACTTAGTTTCCTTAGCCACCGCAGTAACCCAATCCTTCAGACTAGCCGTTACTGACACCGTTGTACTAGCCAATAGGTTTTTAGAAAGCATAGACCTTGGACAGATAGCTAGCCCAGTCAATTCCTTGCTTACGTCAGGCATGGCTATTAGTTCAGGAGCGTCCTTAAACTCCACTACACCTGTTAGAGGTAGTTTCTCAAACGGTGTCTTAGGTAAGGAACTCATTAACTCTTGGTACTCTTCTGGCACCTCTTCTGCAATCTTCCATTCAATAACTGTAGCCACCGGCACTGACAATTGCGACGCCAATAGTTCCGTAGGCATTTCTTCTAGTACTTCTAAATACATGTGTATCTCCTTAGGTTAATACGGTTAAACTTATTCACACCATAACATGCGGAATATTTGGAGTCAAGTACTTTTTTGCCTTAAGGACATTTTTTATGTAATATATATTTTTTAAGTAACTCGGGGGAAGAGAGTAGAAACACTATTTTTAAATGAAGCTGGACTGTACGAGAAATTTTTTTTTATGTATCAA
>Ga0102926_1000423_pt1 | contig 24142 bp, 21 predicted proteins | sample SalPonR1_A_D2_MG_FD_78173 | JGI IMG/M metagenome (GOLD analysis project Ga0102926, IMG submission 78173) | Salt pond soil microbial communities from South San Francisco under conditions of wetland restoration - Salt Pond MetaG R1_A_D2_MG | ecosystem: Environmental > Aquatic > Marine > Intertidal...
GAAACCGTGCTGATGCCGGGCGATCCCCTGCGCGCCAGATGGGCCGCCGGACAATTCCTCGAGGCGCCGCGCTGCATCAACGAAACCCGTGGGATGCTGGGCTATACCGGCACATGGCGCGGCCAGCGCGTGACCATCCACGGCAGCGGCATGGGCATGGCGAGCCTGTCGATCTACGCCAATGAACTGATCCGCGATTTCGGCGTCAAGACCTTGATCCGCATCGGCTCCTGCGGCGGGATGCAGCCGCATGTCAGGCTGCGCGACGTGATCCTCGCCATGACGGCCAGCGCGATCTCGACGCCCTCCTCGACGATCCTGCGCGAGGTGAATTTCGCGCCCTCAGCCGATTGGGGCCTGCTCGACGCCGCCGCCCGCGCCGCCGATGCGCGCGGTATCGCCCCGCATGTGGGCGGCATCTATTCAAGCGATACCTTCTATGACGAACGCCCCGACCTCAACGAAGAGATGACCCGCCACGGCATCCTGGCCGTCGAGATGGAAACCGCCGAGCTCTACACCCTCGCCGCCCGCCACGGCGCGCGCGCTCTCTCGCTCCTGACGGTCAGCGACCATCTGCAAACCGGCGAGGCCCTTGACAGCGCCGCGCGCGAAACCGGCTTTGCCGACATGGTCGAAATCGCCCTCGCCGCCGCCTTCCCGGACTGACCGGGGCTTCTTCTGTTCGCAAAATATCCCCGCCGGAGGCATCCCGCGCCCACCACAAGCGCCCCCGGCCCGCAGATCGCGCGCCGGGGCTGCCAAAGAGCCTGCCGCCCTCAGTCGTAGCTGCGCTGGTCCTCGATCACCTTGCCGTCATTGGGCAGGGTGCCGGGGGCGACGATCTCGATCTTGCCCTTGAGTTTCAACACCTCGGCAACAGAGCAGGCGAAGCTGTCGGCGTCGCCGCCATCGGTCTCGATCTGCACCGTCATCACGTCCATTTCGCCCTCGCGGCTGGCGATGACGCGGGCGCGGGCGATCTCGGCGTGGCCCGCGACCAGCGCCGCCACCTGTTCGGGGCGCACGAACATGCCCTTGATCTTGGTGGTCTGGTCGGCGCGCCCCATCCAGCCCTTGATGCGCAGGTTCGAGCGCCCGCAGGGGCTGATACCTTCCATCACGGCGCTCAGATCGCCGGTGGCAAAGCGGATCAGCGGATAATCGGGGTTGAGCGTGGTCACCACGACCTCGCCCACCTCGCCGGGCGCGACCGGGTTGCCGGTGCCGGGGGTCACGATCTCGACGATCACGCCCTCATCCACGATCATCCCCTCCTGGGCCGAGGATTCATAGGCGATATTGCCCAGATCCGCGGTGGCATAGCATTGCAGGCAGGCGATGCCGCGGTCTGCGTATTCCTGACGCAGTGACGGGAACAGCGCCCCGCCGCCCACGGCGGCGCGCGTGATCGAAAGCGAAAGGCCCATCTCCTCGGCCTTATCAAGGATCACCTTGAGGAAATCGGGCGTGCCCGCATAGGCGGTGACGCCGATATCATGCGCCGCGCGCGCCTGAAGTTCGCTTTGCCCCGTGCCGGCCGGCAGCACTGCCGCCCCGACCGCCCGCGCGCCATTCTCGAAGATCATCCCGGCAGGCGTCAGGTGATAGCCGAAACAGTTTTGCACGATATCGCCCTTGCCCACGCCGCAGGCATGGAGAAAGCGGCCCATCCGCCACCAGTCGTGGCTGTCGCTGCCCGGCTCGTAGATCGGGCCGGGGCTTTGAAAGACATGCGCGAACTGCGCGGCGTTGCGCGTGGTCAGCCCGCCAAAGGGCGCCCCTTCCGCCTGCGCGCGCCCAAGGTCGGATTTGCGCAGCACAGGCAGCCCCGCCAGGTCCGCGACCGAGCGGATCGTCGCGCTGTCCACATCATCGAGGCGGCCCGCATAGCCCGGCAGCGCCTTGGCGCGGGCGATCTGTTCGGGCAGGGCGCGGGCAATGCCCGCCTGCCGTTCATCGCTGCTGCGCGTTTCCAGTTCGTCGAAATATTCGGACATCCCGTATCCCTCTGAAAGCCGCCTCGCGCAGCCCCTGTCACATATCCCCGAAACGGGGGCGAAATCAGCTCAGCCAGCGCTTGCGTCGGCGATAGCTGCGCACGTCGCGAAAGCTTTTGCGCCCCTCGTCCGACATGCCCAGGTAGAATTCCTTCACATCCGGGTTCTCGCGCAGCGCGGCGGCGGGGCCGTCCATCACCACGCGCCCCGATTCCAGGATGTAGCCGTAATGCGCAAAGCGCAGCGCGACATTGGTGTTCTGCTCGGCCAGAAGAAAGGTGTAGCCTTCCTTCTCGTTGAGCGACTTCACGATGTTGAAAATCTGTTCGACCAGCTGCGGCGCAAGGCCCATGCTGGGTTCATCCAGAAGGATCGTCTCGGGGCGGCTCATCAGCGCGCGCCCGATGGCGACCATCTGCTGTTCCCCCCCCGAGGTATAGCCCGCCTGGCTGCGGCGGCGTTCCTTGAGGCGGGGGAAATAATCATAGACCATGTTCAGGTCGGCGTCGATCTCGCCACGGCTGGAGCCGCGCGTATAGGCGCCGGTCAAAAGGTTCTCCTCGACGGTCAGGTGCTCGAAGCAATGGCGCCCCTCCATCACCTGGATCACGCCTTGCTTCACCAGGTCCGAGGGCATCAGGTCCTGCACCCGGTTGCCGCGATATTGGATCGAGCCCTTGGTGACCTCGCCGCGCTCGGATTTGAGCAGGTTCGAGATCGCCTTGAGGGTGGTTGTCTTGCCTGCCCCGTTGCCGCCCAGAAGTGCTGTGATCCCGCCCTTGGGCACGCTGAGGCTGACGCCCTTCAGCACAAGGATCACGTGGTTGTAGATCACCTCGATATTGTTGACCTCGAGAATCATCTCGTCGGTGCGTGCTGCTGCGTCGGGCATGTGTCTCTCCAAATCGCTCGCTCATTCGCCCCGTCGCGGGGCCCGGTCGCCAGGTCCGGGCGCGGCGGTCCACCCGCCGCGCCCGCTTGATGTGGCAGCGCTTACTGGCAGCGCAGCTCGATGTCGTTTTCCTTGGCATAGGCCATGGAATCTTCTTCGATGAGCGGCTGCAGGATATCTTGGTCAGACTGGAAATACTCGGTGATCAGCTTGAACTCACCGGCCTGCGCATCCCATTGCGACACGGCGCCAAAGCCGTTCCCGCCATGGTTCTCGCAAGTGACCTTGAACTCGGGACCAAAGCCGGGAAGGCCCAGAGCGGCCATCTTCTCTTCGGTCATTTCAAGGTTTTCCATGCCGTCGCGCATCATCTCGGGGGTGATCGCGGCGGTGCCGTGGATTTCCTGGGCGGTCTTGATCGCCTCGGCGGCCAGCATCGCGGCATACATCCCGCGGTTATAGAGGACCGAACCGATCTGATCGCCCGCGCCGGCGGCCTTGCCGGTGTCGACGACATGCGTCTGGATGTCGTCATAGATCGGGTAGTTCGAGCCGATATTGTGGAAGGTCAGCGCCTTGTAGCCATCGGCACGGTCGCCCGCGGCCTTCACGTCGTTCTCCGAACCCGACCACCAGATGCCGATGAAGTTCTCCATCGGGAAACGGATGTTCACGGCTTCCTGGATCGCGACCTGGTTCATGACGCCCCAGCCCCACATGATCACGTAATCGGGGCTTTCGCGGCGGATCTGAAGCCACTGCGATTTCTGCTCCTGGCCGGGGTGATCGACCGGCAGCAGCGTCAGGTCATAGCCGTGCTTTTCGGCCAGCCCTTCGAGCGTGCGGATCGGCTCCTTGCCATAGGCCGAGTTGTGATAGACCAGCGCGATCGACTTGTCGCTGATATCGCCGTCATTCTGTTCAAGGATATGGGTGATGGCGTGGCTGGCGCCGTCCCAATAGTTGGCGGGATAGTTGAACACCCATTCAAAGACCTCGCCGTTCTTGGCCGAGGTCCGCCCGTAACCCATGGTGTGCAGTGGGATCTTGTCGGCCGACACTTTGGGAATGAGCTGGTAGGTGATGCCGGTCGACAGCGGCTGATAGATCAGCGAGCCGTCGCCCTTGGTGGCCTCGTAGCATTCGACGCCTTTTTCGGTGTTATAACCGGTCTCGCATTCCACGAGGTTGATCATCTCGCCGCCGATACCGCCGTCACGCTCGTTGAGCAGCGTGAAATAGTCCTGATAGCCGTCCGAGAACGGAATGCCATTGGCCCCGTAAGGCCCGGTGCGATAGCTGGTATCGACGATCTTGAGGTCGGCCATGGCCGGCCCTGCCGCCATCACCGCAGCGACAAGCGCTGTCATCAGTTTCGTTTTCATCGGTTAATCCTCCCTTTGGTCTTGTTCCGATGTTCGTATGCGCCAGGGGCCGAAGCTCCCGGTGTCTCCTCCTCAGGCCCGCCCCTAGTGCGGGAAGGGCCAAAGTCTCAGTTTTTCCTTGGCCACGCGCCAAAGCTGCGCCAGCCCGTGCGGTTCGAGCACCAGAAACAGGATGATCATCCCCCCGACGATCATGAATTCCAGATGCGCCGCCAGATCGGTGGGCCAGCCAAGCCCGCCCACCAGCACATTCTTGAGCAGCACCGGCAACAGCACCAGGAATGCCGCCCCCGCAAAGCTGCCAAAGATCGAGCCAAGCCCGCCGATGATCACCATGAACAGCACGAGGAACGACTTGTTGATGCCGAACGCCTCGCCCACCTCGACCGCACCAAGGTAGACGGCAAAGAACAGTGCCCCCGAGATGCCGACGAAAAAGCCCGATACGGCAAAGGCCGAGAGCTTGGCCTTGAGCGGGTTCACACCGATGATCTCGGCGGCGATATCCATATCGCGAATGGCCATCCATTTGCGCCCCGCCATGCCACGCGTCAGGTTGCGCGCGATGATCGCCGAGGCCACGACAAAGACGAGGCAGAACAGATAGGCCGCCCAGGGCGCGGTCTCCGCCCCGGTGATCGGCACACCGAAGACGGTGCGCTCGGGCGCGTTGATCTGGCCCGAGGCAGAATAGTTGTAGAACCAGCCCACCCGGTTGAATAACCACACGAGGAAGAACTGCGCCGCCAATGTGGCCACGGCCAGGTAGAACCCCTTGATCCGTAGCGATGGCAGGCCGAAAAGCAGACAGACCCCCGCCGTGATTCCACCCGAAAGAATGATGTGGAAAAAGATGCTGACCTCGGGAAAGGCGACCATCAGCTTGTAACAGGCATAGGCCCCCACGGCCATGAAGCCGCCGGTGCCAAGCGACACCTGCCCGCAATAGCCCACAAGAATGTTGAGACCGATGGCAGCAATCGAATAGATCAGGAACGGCAGGAAAACCGCGTTCACCCAATAGTCATTGATGACGAAGGGCACCACGGCGAAAGCCACCAGCAGCACCGCGTAATAGCGGTAGCGGTCGAACTTGATCGGGAAAGTCTGGCTGTCGTCGGTATAGGAGGTCTTGAAATCCCCTGCTTCACGGTAAAACATTTCAGAGCACCTCCCCATGAATTTCGTCGTCGTCACGCTTGTCCGCGCGATTGGCAGGCTTGGCATAGCCCGTCGCCTCGGTGTGGCGCACCAGCCAGAAATAGGCGATCAGGCCCACCCCGCCGCCCATGGCCGCAAGGACAGCGGCAATAACCATCTGGCCGGTATTCTCGACCTGCGCCGACAGCGCGAGATAGCCGAACGACCAGAACCCGGCCCAGGCGATCACGTTGACGATGGCAATCAGCTTTTGCATGACCCTCACACCCTCTCGATGATCTTCTCGCCGAACAGGCCCTGCGGCCGGAACACGAGGAAGACGAGCGCCAGGACATAGGCGAACCAGATTTCCGTGGCGCCACCCAGATAGGGTGCGCCGATGGTGAACTCGAACAGCTTTTCGCCGACACCGATGATCAGCCCGCCGACGATGGCACCGGGGATCGAGGTGAACCCGCCCAGCATCAGCACCGGCAACGCCTTGAGCGCGATCAGCGAGAGTGAGAACTGCACACCCGATTTGGTGCCCCACATGATGCCCGCTACCAGCGCCACGAACCCGGCCAGCGACCAGACCATCACCCAGATGAACTTGAGCGAGATGCCCACCGACAGCGCCGCCTGATGGTCGTCCGCCACCGCGCGCATCGCCCGGCCATGCTTGGAGAACTGCGCGAAGATCACCAGCGCGATCACCAGCAGCGCCGCGACCAGCGTGGCCCACAGATCGAGATTGTCGATGAAGAAGCCATAGCCGAAGATGTTGTAAGTCACCTCGTCGATGACGCTGTTGATGCCCTGCGGCAGGCCCACATCCAGCTTCTTGATGTCGCTGCCCCACATCATGTCCCCGAACCCTTCGAGGAAATAGGCAAGGCCGATGGTGGCCATGAACAGGATGATCGGTTCCTGCCCGACAAGATGGCGAAAGATGAACTGATTGACCGCCCAGGCCAGCGCCACCATCACCACCATGGTCAGCAGGATCGCCAGAAACGCCGGAACATGCCATCCGAAATGGTGGATTTCGGTGCCGAAGACCGCGTTGATCAGGTGACTGAACGGCACCTGCCCCTCCATGATCCCCACCAGCGTCAAGGCCGCGAAAAGCGCCAGCACCCCCTGCGCGAAGTTGAAGATGCCCGACGCCTTGAAGATCAGCACGAAGCCAAGCGCCACGAGCGCATAGAGCACCCCGGCCATGAGCCCGTTCAGGAACACTTCCATTCCCCAGATAAACTGCTCAGGCATGGCGCAAGCCTCCGTTTTTCGTGTTGCTCAGCGGCACCGGCGCAATAACGACGCAATACCGGCGTGTTACCGACGTGGGAAAATCAGTCATGGGCCACCCCCAGATAGGCGTCGATCACAGCCTGATTGTTGCGCACCTCGTCGGGTGTGCCGTCTCCGATCTTCTGGCCGTAATCCATCACCACGACACGGTCGCTCAGGTCCATGACCACGCCCATGTCATGTTCGATAAGCGCGATGGTCGATCCGAACTCGTCGTTCACATCGAGGATGAAACGGCTCATGTCTTCCTTTTCCTCGACATTCATGCCGGCCATCGGCTCGTCGAGCAGCAGGATCGAGGGTTCGGCGGCCAAAGCGCGCGCCAGTTCCACCCGCTTCTTGAGACCATAGGGCAGGCGCCCGACCGGCGTCTTGCGGATGTGCTGGATCTCGAGGAAATCGATGATCTTTTCCACCTGCTCGCGGTTCTTGACCTCTTCGCGCTCGGCCTTGCCTTTCCAGATCGCCTGCGCCAGAAGGCCCGAGCTCATCTGCCGGATACGGCCCGTCATGACATTGTCCAGAACGGTCATACCCTCGAAGAGGGCGATGTTCTGAAAGGTCCGGGCGATGCCCTGTTGCGCCACCTGATAGGGCTTCATCGGGGGGCGTTTCTCGCCCTTGTAGTAGACCTCGCCCTCCTGCGGGTTGTAGAACCCCGAGATGACGTTGAGCATGCTGGACTTGCCAGCGCCGTTGGGGCCGATGATCGCGCGGATCTCGCCTTCGCGGATGTCGAACGAGATGTCCTTGATCGCCACCACGCCGCCAAAGCGCAGCGTGATGTTGCGCATCTCCATCACCACCCCGCCGATCCTGCGGCCATCCTCGGTGATGTAGCTGTCTGCGTCCATGTCCTTCATTCCGCCGCCACCTTCTTTTCGCCCTCCACCGGCACCACCTTGGCATTGCGGATTTCAAGCGTCGCGCTGATCGCGCCCTTGCGCCCGTCCTCGTAGGTCACTTCGGTGGTGGTGTAGATCTCTGTCGAGCCGTCATAGAGGGCGCCGACAAGGTCCTCGAATTTCTCGGCGATCACACCGCGGCGCACCTTGCGCGTGCGGGTCATCTCGCCATCGTCGGCATCCAGCTCCTTGTGCAACACCAGGAAGCGATGCACCTGGCAGTGCGATAGCATCGGATCATCCGCAAGACTGCGGTTCACCTCTTCGACATGGGACTGGATCATCTCGAGCACCTTGGGATGCCCGGCCAGTTCCTGATACGAGGCATAGCCGATATTGTTGCGCTCGGCCCAGTTGCCCACGGCATTGAGGTCGATATTGATGAACGCCGTGCAGGCGTCGCGCTGATTGCCGAACACCACCGACTCGAGAATGTTGGGGTAGAACTTCAGCTTGTTCTCGACATATTTGGGCGCGAACAACTTGCCATCGGCCATCTTGCCCACATCCTTGGCGCGGTCGATGATCCGCAGATGCCCCGACCCTTCCTCGAAGAAGCCCGCATCGCCCGTGGCGACCCAGCCTTCGGAATCCTTGGTGCTTTTGGTGCTTTCTGGGTTCTTGTAGTAATATTCGAACGTGCCGGCGCTGCGATAGAATACCTCGCCGCTTTCGTCGATGCGGAGCTCGACCCCCGGCGCGGCGACGCCCACGGTATCGTTGCGCACCTCGCCATCGGGTTGCAGCGTGATGAACACGCTGGCCTCGGTCTGCCCGTAAAGCTGTTTGAGGTTGATTCCGAGGCTACGGTAGAATTCAAAAATCTCCGGCCCGATCGCCTCGCCCGCGGTATAGCCCACGCGCACCCGGCCAAAACCCAGCGTATCCTTGAGCGGCCCGTAAATGAGCAGGTTGCCCAGCGCGTATTTCATCCGGTCCCATGCGCCCACCTGCTTGCCGTCAAGAATGGCGGGGCCGACCTTGCGGGCATGCTCCATGAAGCGGTCGAACAGCCACTTCTTGAGCCGCCCGGCATCCTCCATGCGGATCATCACGTTGGTCAGCTGGGTTTCGAACACCCGCGGCGGGGCGAAATAATAGGTCGGCCCGATCTCGCGCAGGTCGATCTGCATCGTTTCCACCGATTCCGGGCAGTTCACGCAGAATCCGCACCAATAGGCCTGGCCGATCGAAAAGATGAAGTCGCCCACCCATGCCATGGGCAGATAGGCCAGCACCTCTTCGTCGCGCGACAGGTTGTCGAACTCCGCCGACGAGCGCGACGCCTCGATGATGTTGCGGTTGGACAGCACCACGCCCTTGGGCTTGCCGGTGGTGCCAGAGGTGTAAAGCATGACGCAGATGCTGTCATATTCCAGCTTCTCGCGGCGCGCCTTGAGATCCTCGATCAACTCCCAATAGGCGGCGCGGCCCTGATCCTGAACCCCGGTGAAGGTGTGCAGCTTGTGGTGATCGTATTTGCGCAGGCCGCGCGGATCGACATAGATCATGTGCTCGAACTGGTGCAGCTGATCCTGCACGTCGATCACCTTGTCCACCTGCTCCTGGTCCTCGACCACGGCGAAACGCGCGCCGCAATGTTCCAGCACATAGGCCATCTCTTCGGCGGCGGCATCCTGATAGAGCGGCACGGGAATCGCCCCCACCGACTGCGCGGCCACCATCGACCAGTAGAAATGCGGCCGGTTGCGCCCGATCACCGCGATGAAATCGCCCTCGTTGACACCCAGGTTCAGCAGCCCCAGCGCCAGCGCCTCGATTTCCTTCTCGGCCTCGGCCCAGGTCCAGCATTGCCAGATACCGAACTCTTTCTCGCGATAAGCGGGCCTTGCGCCGAACTGCCCGGCGTTGCGTTGCAAAAGCGCCGGAATGGAGCCAAGCCCCTCCGTCGCCTGTGACGACTGTGCCAAATTATATCCTCCCCAATGTCCGCGCTGCGAACAAGTTCACCCCGGCACGGCGATTCCTCCTGCCCTCCAAGGTGCGGAATTGACGCTCGCGGTCAACTTTTTCGTGATCATTTCGCAATTCTTACGAATTGTAACAGCCTGCCGAACGGCCTTTGCCCCCGCGCGATCCGGTGCTAGCCATTGGCAAAGGGGCGGAGCGATGACTTCGAAACACAACGATACCGACGCCATGACCATGGCGGGCCTCAATCTCATTCAGCAGGCCCTGTCGATCTATGACAGCGATCTGCGGCTCGTGGTCTGCAACCAGCGCCTGCGCGAGATGTTCGATCTGCCCGGCTGGCTGGTCACGCCCGGTGCCCGGTTCGAGGACACGATCCGCTTTCTGGCGAAACGCGGCGACTATGGCGATGTGGGTGATGTCGAAGAATTCGTGCGCACCCGTGTCGAGCAGGCCCGCGCCTTTGAACCCCATTACATGGAACGCACCCGCGCCAATGGCCGCACCATCAGCGTCGAGGGCACCCCCCTGCCCGAGGGCGGCTGGGTCACGGTCTATACCGACATCACCCGCACCAAGCGCCAGGAAGTTCTGTTGCGCTCGCGCTCCGAGGAACTGTCGGATCAGCTCCTGACCTATTCCGAGGAACTCTCGGCCACCAACCGCGAGCTGTCGGCCACCATCACGGCACTCGAGGAAACCAAGCGCCAGCTGACCGCGTCCGAGGCGCGCGCCCGGCTGACCACCGAAATGATGCCCGCCCATATCGCCCATGTCGGGCCGGACCGGCGCTATACCTATTCCAATCGCCGCCTCAGCACGGTGCTGCCGGGCGCCTCCTCGGATATCGTCGGCCTGCCCATCGAAGAGGTGCTCGGCCCCCAGGCGCATGCGGCGATCGCGCCGCGGCTCGATCTGGCGTTTCGCGGCGAGCCTTCGGTGTTCGAGTTCGATCACGAACCCAGCTCGCGTCGCATCCGCGCGGCCTTCACCCCCGATGACAACCAGGGCGGGGTCTATATCCTGTCGATGGACATCACCGAAGAGGCCCAGACACGCGCCGCCCTGCAACAGACCCGTCGGCGCGAAATCGCCGCACAGCTGACCAGCGGGCTGGCGCATGATTTCTCGAACCTGCTGACGATCATCCTTGGCATGCAGTCGAAACTGCAACGCATGCAACCCGCCCCCGGAGCGGGCGCGGATGAACTGATCACCGCCACCATCGCGGCGGCGCGGCGTGGTGGCAGCCTTCTGAACCGGATCGCCGACATGACGGGGCGGCGCGAACACCGCCCGGTGCCGACAGATCTCGGCGCGTTCCTGAACGAGCTTGAAACGCTGGTGCGCTCGACCCTGCCCGAAGGCGTAAGCCTGTCCATGCGCAACATGACGGGCGCGCATCCGTTCTTGCTTGATCCCGGCATGTTGCAGGATTCGCTGCTGAACCTCGTGCTGAACGCGCGCGATGCCTGCGGCGGCGCCGGGCAGATCGAACTGACGGCAACGCGGGTGCAGGACACCTGGCTCGATTTCACCGTCAGCGATACCGGCCCCGGCTTTTCCGAACAGGCACTGTCGCATGCGCTCGATCCGTTCTTCACCACCAAGGGCGGCGAGGGATCGGGGCTGGGGCTGACCATGGTCTATGACATGACCAAACTGGCGGGCGGGCGCGTGCAGCTTGCGAATGGCGATCCCGGCGGGCGCGTCAGCCTGCGCCTGCCCATGCGCCCGGCGCGCGAAACCGGCGCGCCGGGAATGATCCTGCTGGTCGAGGACAGCCCCGATCTGCGTGGCACCGTGCGCGACATGCTGCGCGACGCGGGCCATGCGGTGATCGAGGCCGCCTCGGTCGACGAGGCGCTGGCCCTGCTGGCGGACCTGCCACAGATATCGGCGCTGCTCTCGGATATCTCGCTTGAAGGCGACAGGACCGGCCTCGACCTCGTGGGGGACTTGCCCAAGGGGCATTGTCCCGCGTATCTCATGACGTCGCTGCCCCCCGATGACCCGCTGCATGTGGCCGCCCGCGAACGCGCGCCGGTGCTGCGCAAACCCTTCACCGCCGCCCAGCTGGCCGCGTTTCTGCAACAGGATCCCGGCCCATGAGCGCCCCCCTTGTGACCATCCTCGACGACGAACCCGCCATCCGCACCATGCTCTCGGACGCGCTGGAGGATGCGGGGTTTCGTACCATGGCCTTCGCCCGCGCCACCGAATTCGAAGCCGCCCTGCGCAGCGCCCGCCCCGATATCTGCCTTGTTGACCTGTCGCTGCCCGACCGCGACGGGCTGACACTGGTGCACCGGCTGGCGCTGGAACAGGGGGCGACGGTGATCATCATCTCGGGCCGCGCCCAGGTGCAGGACAAGGTCACCGGGCTGGAACTGGGTGCGGATGACTACATCATCAAACCCTTCGACCCCGCCGAGGTGGTGGCCCGCGTGCGCGCCCGCCTGCGCCGCGACAGCGCCGCCCCCCAAAGCAGCGAAACCGCGCGCTTCAACGGTTGGGTGGCGCATTTCGACCGCTACATTCTGGAAGACGACAGCGGCGCTGAAACCCCCTTTTCCCATGCCGAGGGCGAGGTGCTGCGTTTGTTCCTCGAACGCCCCAAGCGGCTGATCTCGCGTCAGGCGATGCAGGAGGCCCTCGGCGGTGCCGCGGGCGACAGCTTCGACCGCGCGATGGATGTGCGCATCTCGCGGCTGCGCACCAAGCTGCGCGAAGACCCAAGGAACCCGCGCCTGATCAAGACGATCTATGGCGCCGGTTACATATTCCTCGGCGATGTCACCTGGGGCTGACCGGGTCCGGGGGCGCTGCCCCCGCCGCAGCAAGCTGCGACTCCCCCGGGATATTTCGAAACAGAAGAAGACCGGGCGCGCCCTGCCCTTCTTCTGTTCTTCCAATATCCCCGCCGGAGGCATCCGACATGCGCCACCGGGCGCTGGCGGCGCGGCAGGGGCTATTCGGCGGCGACCTGCGCATCCACCGCTTCGACCCGCACGGCCGAGAACTTGAACTCGGGGATCTTGCCATAGGGATCAAGCGCCGGGTTGGTCAGGATATTCGCCGCCGCCTCCACATAGGCGAAGGGCAGGAACACCATATCGGGCGCGATCGCGCGATCGGCGCGGGCCATCAGCTCGATCGCGCCGCGCTTGGTGGTCAGGCGCACCATGCCGCCGGGTTCGACCCCCAGACGGCGCAGGGTCGAGGGGTGGAGCGAGCAGTTCGCCTCGGGCTCGACCGCATCGAGCACGCTGGCGCGCCGGGTCATCGAGCCGGTATGCCAATGTTCAAGCTGGCGTCCCGTGGTCAGGATCATCGGATAGGCGGCATCGGGCAGATCATCGGGCGGGATGACGCTCGCAGGGGTGAAGCGCGCGCGCCCATCCGCGCGCGGGAAACCGTCGCCGAACACCACTGCCTCGCCGGGGCCTTCGGGATCGTGGCAAGGATATGTCACCGCGTTCTCGCGCATCAGGCGCTCCCAGGTGATGTTGTCGAGCGAGCGCATGTTGACCTTCATCTCGGCAAAGACATCGGCGGGGCTGTCGTAATTCCATTGCAGCCCCAGCCGGTTGGCGAGCGCCACGGTGATCGCCCAATCCTCTCGCGCCTCACCCGGCGGTGACACGGCGCGGCGGCCCATCTGGACCTGCCGGTTTGTATTGGTGACGGTGCCGTTCTTTTCGTAAAACGCCGAGGCCGGCAGGATCACATCGGCATAATTCGCAGTCTCGGTGATGAAGATATCCTGCACCACCAGATGCTCCAGTTTGGCCAGCGCGTCGCGGGCATGTTCCACATCCGGGTCCGACATCGCCGGGTTCTCGCCCAGGATATACATGCCGCGGATCCTGTCCTCGTGGACCGCATCCATGATTTCGGTGACGGTCAGGCCCTTCTGATCGGAAAAATCATCCGAATCCCAGACCTCGGTAAAGGCGGCGCGCACGCCGTCATCGGTCACGTTCTGATAATCGGGCAGGAACATCGGCACCAGCCCGGCATCCGACGCGCCCTGCACGTTGTTCTGCCCGCGCAGCGGGTGCAGCCCGGTGCCCGGGCGCCCCACATGGCCGCACATCAGCGCCAGCGAGATCAGGCAGCGCGAATTGTCGGTGCCGTGGATATGCTGGCTGATCCCCATCCCCCAGAAGATCATCCCCGCCTTGGCGCGTGCGAAATCGCGGGCCACGGCGCGCAGCGTCTCGGCCGGGATGCCGCACAGCTCCTGCATGCGTTCGGGCGGGAACTGCGCCAGATGCGCCTTCTCTGCCTCCCAGTTCTGGGTGAAGGCCTCGATATATTGCTGATCGTAAAGCCCTTCCTCGACGATCACATGCATGATCGCGTTCAGCATCGAGACATCCGCCCCCGGCTTGAACTGCAACATGTGGGTGGCGAAGCGGCGCAGGCCCACACCGCGCGGATCCATCACGATCAGCTTGCCGCCGCGCTTGGTGAACTGCTTGAAATAGGTCGCCGCGACCGGGTGGTTCTCGATCGGGTTGGCCCCGATCACGATCGCCACGTCGGCATTCTCGATCTCGTTGAAGGTGGCGGTCACCGCGCCCGAGCCGACATTCTCGATCAGCGCCGCAACCGACGAGGCGTGACAGAGCCGGGTGCAATGGTCGACATTGTTGTGACCAAAGCCCTGGCGGATGAATTTCTGGAACAGATAGGCTTCTTCGTTGGTGCATTTGGCACTGCCGAAACCGGCGACCGATGCGCCACCGTGATCGTCCTTGAGGCGCTTGAGCCCGCCTGCCGCGATATCCAGCGCCTCGTCCCAATCCGCCTCGCGGAAGAATTGCTGCCAGTTGCCGGGATCCACGTTCAGCCCCTTGGGAGGCGCATCCTCGCGCCGGATCAGCGGCCTGGTCAGGCGGTGATCGTGGTGGATATAATCAAAACCGAAGCGCCCCTTGACGCAAAGCCGCCCCTCGTTTGCGGGGCCGTTGATGCCCTCGACATATTTCACGCGCCCGTCCTTGACCTTGAGGCTGACCTGGCAGCCCACGCCGCAGAACGGGCAGATGCTGTCCACTTCGCTGTCATGATCGGCGCTGTCGCCCTGCTGCGCACCGTCCAGAACCGTGGCCGGCATCAGCGCCCCGGTCGGGCAGGCCTGCACGCATTCGCCGCAGGCGACGCAGGTGCTCTCGCCCATGGGATCGTCGAAATCGAACACCGGAAAGCTGTCATGCCCGCGCCCGGCCATGCCGATCACGTCATTCACCTGCACATCGCGGCAGGCCCGCACACAAAGGTTGCACTGGATGCATGCATCAAGATTGACCCGCATCGCCACATGGCTGTCATCCAGCAACGGCACCCGGTCCTTTTCCATCGGCGCAAAGCGGCTGGAGGAGACACCGGTCAGTTCTGCCATGTCCCAGAGGTGGCTGGAGCGGTCATGCGCCTCGGGCTGCGCGGGCTGATCGGCCAGCAGAAGCTCCATCACCATCTTGCGCGAGGCTTCGGCGCGCGCGCTCTCGGTATTGACGACCATGCCTTCTGCGACTTCACGGATGCACGAGGCCACCAGGACGCGCTCACCCTCGACCTCGACCATGCAGGCGCGGCAATTGCCGTCGGGGCGGTAGCCGGGCGCGGGCTTGTGGCACAGATGCGGAATCTTCAGGCCCCGGCCATGCGCGGCCTCCCAGATGGTCTGGCCCGTCTCGGCCTCGACCTCTTTCCCATTCAGGGTGAAACTGATCTTGTCGGACATGGCGCGTCTCCTTGCTGGGCCATGGTAAATCATGTGTGGCGCTTTTGGAGTCCTGCAATCCCGACACCTCCCTGCGGTTTTGCGGCGTCTGATCGCGCATCGTTTCCGATCGGCAACGCGATGGCCCTATCGGCCACGGCCCGCCGCACTGAGGCGCGCGCACAAATATTTCGCGCAGCCCACCTTTCACCCTGCCGCGCGGGGCGCTAACGTGCCGCCGGTAAGCGAACAGCAGGGCGGACCGACGTGGCCGAAATCATCCTTGTGCGGCACGGGCAAGCCAACAGCCATGCCACCGATGAAACGAGTTATGACAATCTTTCGGATCTGGGCCGCGAACAGGCAGCCTGGCTGGGGACGCATATGCGCGCGACCAATCCGCATTTCGACCGCGTGCTAACCGGCACCCTGCGCCGGCAGGCCGACACCGCGCACGCCATGGGCTATAAGATCACCACCCAGGATGCCCGCCTCAACGAGCTGAGCTACTTCGCCCTGGCCCAGGCGCTGGAGGATCAGCACGGCATCCCGGCGCCGCGCGACCCCACCGAATTCGCCATCCACCTGCCGCAGGTGATCGACCATTGGACCCGCGACACGCTCGAAGGCGTCCCCGAACCGTTCTCGGACTTCGCCGCACGGATCACCGGGCTGATCGACGAGGTCTGCGAGACACCGGGGCGCACCCTTCTGGTGACGTCGGGCGGGGTGATCGGCATGGTCATGCGCCACGCGCTCGGCCTTGAAAATGGCGGCATGGCGCGGATGATGCTGCAGATCATGAACAGCTCGGTGCATCGGCTGGAATATGTCCACGACATGCTGATGGTCGGCGCGTTCAACGCCACGCCCCATCTGGATACGCCCGACCGGGTGCATGCCCGCACCTTCGTTTGAAAGGAAACAATACCATGATGAAATTCTATTACGCCCCCGGCACCATTTCAGTGGCCGTTGCCTATGCACTTGAAGATACCGGCGTGGACTACGCCCCGGTCGCGCTCGATTTCAAGGCGGGTCAGCAGACCAGCGCCGAATACCTGGCGATCAATCCCAAGGCCCGCGTGCCCGCGCTTGTGAGCGATGCGGGCATCCTGACCGAAACCGGCGCGATCCTCGAATACCTGGCCAGTCTGGTGCCCGACCGGGCGCTGGTTCCCGACGATCCCTGGCAGGCCGCGCAGATGCGCAGCGCGATGTTCTACCTTGCCAGCACGGTTCATGTGAACCACGCCCACAAGCATCGCGGCAGCCGTTGGGCCACAAGGCAGGACCTGTTCGACGACATGACCGCCAAGGTCCCCGAGACCATGGCCGCCTCCTGCCGCTTCATCGAGGATAACTGGGCCCTTTCGCCCTATGTGATGGGCGAGCGGATGAGCATGGCCGACCCCTATCTCTACTCGGTCTGCACCTGGCTTGCGGGTGATGGCGTCGACATCACCGCATTCCCCAAGCTGGCCGCCTTCTTCACCATGATGAGCAACCGCCCCGCCGCCGCCGCGATCCGCGAAAAAGGCATCGCGCTCTGATCCGCCTAAAGGACGATAACGAATGACCCATCTGTGGCTTCGCGCCGAACAACGCCCCAACGAGGACCGCACCGGCCTGACACCCGAAGGCGCGGCCAAGCTGATCGCCAGCGGCATCCGCGTCACCGTCGAGGAAAGCCGCAATCGCATCATCCCGATTGACGGCTACCGCGAGGCGGGATGCGGGATCGCGCCCGAGAATTCATGGCCCGACGCCCCGCGCGACGCCATCATCTTCGGGCTCAAGGAACTGCCCGATGACGGCACGCCGCTGCCCCATCGCCACATCATGTTCGGCCATGCCTTCAAGGGCCAGCATGCGGGGCGCCGCCTGCTGGAACGTTTCAAGGCCGGTGGCGGCACGCTTTACGACCTGGAATACCTTGTCGATGAACAGGGACGCCGGGTTGCCGCCTTCGGCTATTGGGCGGGCTATGCGGGGGCGGCTGTCAGCCTGATGGCCTGGGCCGCGCAACAGGCGGGCGAAACTTGCGCCCCCGTGGCCTCATACCCCCACAAACACGCGCTGCTCGAGGATCTTGCCGGGCGCCTTGACGCCACCGGCCAACCGCGCCCCCGCGCCATCGTGATCGGCGCGCTTGGCCGGGTCGGCACGGGTGCTGCGGATCTGTGCGAGGCGATGGAGGTGACGACAACCAAATGGGACATGGCCGAGACCGCGGGCGGCGGCCCCTTCCCCGAGCTTCTGGCGCATGACATCTTTCTCAACTGCATCTTCGCGCGCCCCGGCACGCCGGTTTTCGTGCCACCCTCGGCGCTTGGCAGTGATCGCCGCCTGACTGTCATCGGTGACGTGGCCTGCGACCCCGACAGCGATTACAACCCGGTGCCGGTCTATGACGCCGCGACCACATGGGATCGCCCTGTGACGCGCGTCCATGACGACCCGCCGCTCGACGTGATGGCGATCGACAATCTGCCTTCGCTTCTGCCGCTGGAATCCTCTCAGGATTACGCCGCGCAGCTTCTGCCCTCGCTGCGGACATTGGGACAGCCCGACCAAGGGGTCTGGGGGCGCGCGCTGGCCACATTCAACGACCACATGAAGGAGGTATGACCATGACCATTCACTGGTGCGGAACCGGCCTTTCGGCCATTCCCGGCCTGCGCCGCCTGATCGAGGCAGGCCATGACGTGACCGTCTGGAACCGGACGACCGACAAGGCGAAACAGGCGGTCGGCGACCTGACCGACAATATCCATGCCTTCGACATCGACGCGCTTGGCGCGACGCTGGCCAAGGGCGATCTTGTGGTGTCGATGCTGCCCGGCGACTGGCATGTGCCGCTGGCGGAACTGTGCATCGCCAAGGGCGCGAATTTCGTCTCCTCCTCCTATATCGCCCCCGAGATGCGCGCACTTGACGACAAGGCCCGCGCCGCTGGCGTGACCTGTGTCAACGAAGTCGGTCTTGATCCGGGGATCGACCACCTGATGGCGCATCACCTTGTCGCCGAATACCGCGACTCGGACGCCTATCACCCGGCCAATGACCTCAGCTTCACATCCTATTGCGGCGGTGTGCCCAAGCACCCCAACCCCTTCCGCTACAAGTTCAGCTGGTCACCGCTTGGCGTGCTCAAGGCGCTGCGCTCACCCTCGCGCTCGATCCGCGACTACTCGGAACTCAATGTCGCCCGGCCCTGGGATGCGCTGTCCAGCTATACCGCTCCCCTGCCGACGCCCGAAACCTTCGAGGTCTACCCCAACCGCGACTCGGTGCCCTTCATCGAGGATTACCGCTTTGACCCGGCCTGGCAGATCAAGGAATTCGTGCGCGGCACGCTGCGCCTCAATGGCTGGTCGGACGCCTGGTCCGACATCTTCCGCGAGATCGAGACCCTCGAAGGCCCCGCAGGCGATGCGCGGCTCAAGGAAATGTCCGACCAGTTCTGGCAAGAGCACGCCTATGACGAGGACGAACCCGACCGCGTCGTCATGTGCGTCTCGCTCAAGGCCGAGCGCAACGGCAAGCCGGTCTGGCACAAGACCTACGTGATGGATGCATGGGGCGATGCGCGCGGCACGGCGATGGCGCGGCTGGTGTCGATCCCGGTGTCGCTGGCGGTCGAGGCGGTGATGAACCGCGAAATCCCCGCCGGTGTCCACCCCGCTCCGCATGACCCGCGCCTGATCGAAAGGTTCCTCGGCGAAGTCGACAAGCTGGCGCAGCATCTTCAGGTGGTCGATCACACCGCCTGACACGGCATCTGGCGATCACTCTGCCACGTTGCGCCCTGCGGTGCGCGCCTGTTCGCGCGCGCTCGGATGGGCCGAAGGGCGGAACGGCACCTTCACGACCTCTGCCTCCACCGGCTGCCCGGATTGCGCCGTATAGCGCGCGGGCAGCTCCACAAGGCATGTCGTGCCGATCGCCGTCATGTCCCAGGGCACATATCCAAGCGCAATGTTGCATTCCAGCTCAGGTGACCACCAGGGCGAGGTCACATAACCCACCCGCGTGCCATCCGGGCGCGCGATCAGCCAGAAATCGGGCGCGTAATCGGTGATCGGCGCACCACCCATTTTCAGCCCCACCAGCTTTAGGTCGAACGGATATTCACCCGCCTCGATCTTGTCGCGCTGCGCCTCGAGCGCGGCGCGCCCGATGTAATCCGCCTCTTTCTCGCGCGGGACCTGATAGGCCAGATTGACCTGAAAGGGCGAGGTTTCGGCGTCCATGTCCTGCCCCCATGACAGGATTCCCGCGGCGATCCGGCGGTGATGCGCAGGCGCGATGACCCTCAGGCCGAACCGCGCCCCATGCCCCAGCACCGCATACCACATCGCCTCGGCATTCAGTGTGGCATCGCGCAGATAGATTTCGTAACCCTTTTCGCCGGAAAACCCGGTCTGGCTGATCACCACCGAACAACCCGCCAGCTCGCTTTCCATCAGCTCGTAATACCGCAGCTCGCGGATCGCTTCGCCGAACATGTCGACCATCAGACCCTCGGATAGCGGCCCCTGTACCTGTACCGGCGCAACATCGATCTCCTCGATGTCGACATCATGGCCAAGGCCCACATTCACGCCCTGCAACCACATCCCCAGATCGCTGTCCGAGATCGAGAACCAGAACTCGTCCTCCGCCAGCCTCAGCAGCACCGGATCGTTCAGGATTCCGCCCCGCTCGTTGCAAAGGATGGTGTATTTGCCATGCATCGGTGCGATCTTGCTGGCGTCGCGTGTGATGACCCGGTTCACGAAGGCCTCGGCATCGGGGCCGCGCACCCGAATCTGGCGCTCGACGGCGACATTCCACAGCGTGACGCGATTGACCAGCGCGTCATATTCGGCCATCGCGCCGCCATCCTCGGGGCGCACATAGCCGCGCGGATGATACATGCGGTTGTAGACCTCGGCGCGCCAGCAGCCCGCCTCGATCGACATATGCCAGAATGGCGATTTGCGCACACGGGTCGAGATCAGCATCTGCACCGGCGTCGGGCCGGATTGCCTGAGATTGAGCGGCACCAGCCTGTCGGACTGCGCCACACCCGGCACGTTGGGATGAAACCTGTCGCTTTCGCTCATGGCCATGCCCTCCCGCCTGTCGGTCAAGATCGCAGGTACCACTCTGGCAGACCACCCACCCCGAGTCGAGAGCGCGCCGTTCGTCGCCACAATCACATTGGCTTGAGGGCGCGTGCGCGCCGACACATGCACCGACGTGATACCGACGTGATACCGGCACCTTGCAGACACCGGTTTTCGCCACAAAATCAGTCCTTTGGGATCACTCGCCCGGTCAACCCCGGCGCATCAGGTCATCTTCGTCGTCGACGATGGAAATCCCCAGCTCGTCCAACCCGTTCTCCAGATGGTCTGACAGATGCGGCGTGCCCAACAGGTAATCCGCCGTCGGCGTCGAGGCCGAAGACATCGCTGTTTGCTTGGCTTCTTCCAGATCTTCAGCGGTAAAACTCTCGCGTCCGATCCACATCAGCGCCACGAGGCTGGCCTGTTCCTCCTCGCTCAGCCGGTCGATGAAACCGCGCAACTCGGCCTCTGCGCGATCCAGTTCGCGCGCCATCAGCACCACCTGCGCAATCTTGTATGTGCTTATATCCAGCATGGTCCGTCTCCTGTTCGCATGACCCGCGCCAACTTGGGTCAAGCTTGTGGTCCCGTCTTTGATCTTACGCAAGATAACGCATCAGCGCCCGTGGCTGCGATCATAACCATTCACAGGCGGCGGCGACCACCCCTCGAGCGCATCATCTTCGGGCGCGAAAATCTCGATCAGCAGCGGATGACAGGCCGCCGCGTCGCTTGTGTGCTCAGCGGAACAATCGCCACCCGGACAGGCGCTGAGCGCGCCCAAAAGATCGATTTCCGCCATGAATTCAAGATGATCTCCGGGGCGCACAGGGCTGGCCTTCATGAAATACTGCCCGGTATCGCGGGTGAACCCGGTGCACATGAAAACATTGAGAACGTCATGCACATGCGGCTCTGCCTCGCTCAGGCTCAGCCCGGTCGCATCGGCCAGCGCGCGAGTCAGGTTGGAATGGCAGCAGTGGTGATACTGAACGCCGCTCAGCAGGTTGCCCGTGTAAGGATCACAGCGCGTGCCGATCACATCATGCACCGAGCCGCCGAATCCGTCGATCCCGTACCAGTCCAGCGTATCGGCGGTGATCGTCGCCATCGCGCGCAAATAGGGAAAAGAGGACCACATCCGCTCGCCGGTGGTCAGGTGCGTGCCATGCAGCGCGCGCGTCTTGCCCGAATAGAACCGCTCGGACAGATCATGCGCATTCCAGAGGTTCAGGTCGCCCACCTGCGGCCCCCCGACAGACGTGATCCTGAAGAACTGCCCCGCCTTCACCCGGAAAGCCGCCGCATCGCGCGGTTTAACCAGAACCTCGCCAACCTTGCGCGCGCCTTCGCGCGCCGCCGCGTAAAGCGCCATGTCGGGCCTTGGCAGGGTGTCGTTGGGATAGCAGATCACCGGCGCTACGGCGCGCCGCGCGTCTGCATCGTCTGGGGCTGCGGTCATGGGAATGTCCTTTTCGTGCATATCCGGCTACATGCTCCGATCAGACAAATATTTTCAAGTGCCACTCGCACCTCACTTGAAGCGCAGGCAGTCGCGTGGCGCCTTGTCGCCACCCGTCTCGGCGCCGCAATAGGCGCAGCGCCACAGGCCCCGGCGGCGGTCCTGCCGCCAGCGGCAATTCCGGGTCAGGGTCGTGGTCTGGTGACGCCAAAGGAAATAGATGACGACACCGACCAGCAGAATCAGCAGAAAAACGAACATTCAAAGGCCCCGGCGATTTCCGGAACCCGTCCTAACGCAAAGCGGCGCGGCGTGAAACCTAGCCTCAGGCCGCCCGGTGATACTGAAACAGCCCGTCGTCATCGGCAGGACCTGCCGTCACCGGCAACGGGTCATCATCGTAATAGGCCCATGCCTGCTCAAGCAGCTTCAGGGCGTCCTCGGCGGGGGTGTTCGGGGTTTGGGCTTGCGATGTCATAGGTCACTCCAGATTCCAAAGTGCCTCCCTGCCAAAAAGAATAAGGGCGAACCGCGCCCGTGACATCCCACAATGTTGCATGCGAGCAATGCTTTTGCTGCAATGCAGCAAAAGCCGAGGACAGCCACCCCTGAAGTTCCCCGGCGCAAGACAGATGATCGCCCAAGGCGGTGCCGACCATACCCCGCGCCGGGAAAGCGCGCGCTCAGACCGCGCGTTCGACCATCAGCTTCTTGATCTCGGCGATGGCCTTGGCCGGATTGAGCCCCTTCGGGCAGGTCTTGGTGCAGTTCATGATCGTGTGGCAGCGATAAAGCTTGAACGGATCTTCCAGATCGTCCAACCGCTCGCCCGTGGCCTCGTCGCGGCTGTCGATGATCCAGCGATAGGCATGCAACAGGGCCGCCGGTCCAAGATACTTGTCGCCGTTCCACCAATAGCTGGGGCAGGCGGTCGAGCAGCTGGCGCACATCACGCATTCGTAAAGCCCGTCGAGTTTCTCGCGGTCCTCGATCGACTGCCGCCATTCCTTGGCGGGGCGGTTCGTCTTGGTTTCCAGCCATGGCATGATGCTGGCATGCTGCGCGTAGAAATGCGTCAGGTCCGGGATAAGGTCCTTGACCACCGGCATATGCGGCAGCGGATAGACCTTCACGTCGCCCTTGATCTCATCCATGCCATAGATACAGGCCAGCGTGTTGATCCCGTCGATATTCATCGCGCAAGAGCCGCAGATCCCCTCGCGGCAGGATCGACGGAAGGTCAGCGTCGGGTCAATCTTGTTCTTGATGTAGATAAGCGCATCCAGAACCATCGGCCCGCAATCGTCCATATCGACGAAATAGGTGTCGACGCTGGGGTTGTCGCCCTCATCCGGGTTCCAGCGATAGATCTGGAACTTGCGCAGGTTGCTCGCACCCTCCGGCTTGGGCCAGGTCTTGCCCCGGATCATGCGCGAATTCTTGGGGAGTCTGAGTTGAACCATTCTTCTCTCCTGTTCAGGCGGCGCGCGCCCTGCCTTGGGGCCACTGCCTCGCGGCGTCTTTCGTTCCCTGCGCCTTGATGCGCATGTGGCAAGCCATCAGAATGTCCGTTCCTTCGGCGCGATCTTCTTGAGGCTGATCCCACCCTCTTTCTCGGTCGAAAGGGGCGCCTCGATCACCGGGCGGTATTCCAGGCTGGTCTTGTTGCCCTCCACCCGTGCGATCGTATGCACCCGCCAGGTCTTGTCGTCGCGATCCGGGAAATCCTCGTGGGCATGGGCGCCGCGGCTTTCGTGACGAGCCTCGGCCCCGGCGATGGTGGCCAGCGCGTTCGGCATGAGGTTGGTCAGCTCCAGCGTCTCCATCAGATCCGAGTTCCACACCAATGAGCGGTCACTGACCTTCAGATCATCCAGCTTGCCGGCGATCTCGCCCATTTTCTTGACGCCGTCGGCCAGGGTCTTGGACGTGCGGAACACGGCAGCGTCTTCCTGCATGGTCTTTTGCATCTCGAGCCGCAGATCGGCCGTCGCCACGGCACCGTCGGCATGGCGCAAGCCGTCAAGGCGATCAAGCGCCTTGTCCACCTCGCCCGTGTTGGTCGCGGGCACGGCGCTTTCGGCGTCCACGACATTGCCCGCACGAATGGCGGCGGCACGCCCGAAGACCACAAGATCGATCAGCGAGTTCGAGCCAAGCCGGTTCGCCCCGTGGACACTGGCGCAGCCCGCCTCGCCCACGGCCATCAGGCCGGGCACGATATTGTTGGGGTCTTTCGCGGTGGGGTTCAGAACCTCGCCCCA
>Ga0102926_1000426_pt1 | contig 24093 bp, 16 predicted proteins | sample SalPonR1_A_D2_MG_FD_78173 | JGI IMG/M metagenome (GOLD analysis project Ga0102926, IMG submission 78173) | Salt pond soil microbial communities from South San Francisco under conditions of wetland restoration - Salt Pond MetaG R1_A_D2_MG | ecosystem: Environmental > Aquatic > Marine > Intertidal...
ATTAGACCTACAGGAGATATTACAGCAGCAGTACCACATAAACCACATTCTGCAAAATCTTCAACCTCTGATAATTTTACAGCTCTCTCTTCAACTTCCATATTCAATATATCTCTTGCTACAATTAACAAAGATCTTCTTGTAATTGAAGGTAATATTGTATCACTTTTTGGAGTAATAACTTTATTATCTTTAGTAACAAAAATAAAATTAGCTCCACCTGTTTCTTCAACAAAGGTTCTAGTTTTTGAATCTAAATACATATTTTCAGCATAACCTTTTGATTTTGCCAATTTACCAGCATATAAACTCATTGCATAGTTTAATCCAGCTTTTATACTACCTGTTCCATTTGGTGCAGCTCTATCAAATTCACTAACCATTATCTTTATAGGTGATAAACCACCTTTAAAATATGCACCTACAGGTAATGCAAACAATCTAAATTGATACTCATCACAAGCACTAACACCTATAACAGGAGAAGAGCCAATAATGAAAGGTCTTAAATAAAGAGATGCAGAAGAACCATAAGGGGGAACAAAATGAGCATTCGCCTTAACAACTTGATCAACAGCATCTAAAAACATCTCTTGAGGTAATTCTGGAATACATAATCTTTTACAAGTATCTGCCATTCTTTGAGCATTTAATTCAGGTCTAAATACTACAACTTTACCATTTTTTGAAGTATAAGCCTTTAAACCTTCAAAACAAGTTTGTGCGTATTGAAAAACACCAGCACTTTCATTAAGTGTAATATTTTCATCATCAATTAACTCACCTTTACTCCATTGTCCATTTACACAATGAGCAACATATCTTTTATCAGTTTTAGTATAGTTAAAACCTAAATTACTCCAATCAATATTTTTCTTTTCCATATAAGCTCCTAAGCATTGAAAAATTAGCTTTTTAGAGAATTTTAATCACTTAAGAAAAATGTGTCAATTTATTTTAGTGTTTTTTATTTCTATTATTCGATTTTTTTTGTATATTTTTTCTATTTTTATACAAATTTTGATTATTGTATCTAGGTTTTAGTACATTTATCAAATCCATACGATTAGCTTTCTTTAAGGCCTCAATTACTAAAGATCTATTTTCTATTTTATCGAATTGGAGAATTGCCCTTTGCAATTTTTTCTCTCTACCTTTTGGAACATAAACTTTAGCAAAATTTCTATTTGGACGTGGATCTAATCCAGTATAATACATACAAGTAGAAACTGTAGAAGGAGTTGGATAAAATTCTTGTCCTTGATCTGGTACAAAACCGACCTTTTTAGTATGAAGAGCCAAATTAATAGCACTTTGTAGAGTTGATCCTGGATGTGCTGCTATAAAATATGGGATTGTATATTGTTTTTTATTTAATTTATTATTTGTATCTTTAAATGCCTTTATAAACTCATCATATATATCAACACTAGGCTTTCCCATGATATCTAATACATTAGGATCAACATGTTCAGGTGCAATTTTTAATTGACCACTTACATTATTTAAAACAAGATGATTTAAAAACTTATCTCTTGTTTTTGATTTTGCAACTCTCATTAAATAATCAAATCTAATTCCAGACCTTATAAAAACTTTTTTTACATCTTTAATACTCTCAATTGCCTCTAAAACTTCTAAATACCTTTGATGAGAATCTTTTAAGTTTTTACAAGGATTTGGAAACAAACATTGTTTTGTATCACAAGGACCACTTTTAATTTGTTTATCACATGCAATATCTTGAAAATTTGCTGTTGGTCCACCTAAATCATGTATATAACCTTTAAAATTTGGTAATTTTGTTAATAATTTTGCTTCTCTTATTAAAGATTCTTTAGACCTAACTTGAATCATTCTTCCTTGATGAGATGTAATTGCGCAAAAAGAACACCCTCCATAACAACCCCTATTACTTGTTATTGAAAACTGAACCTCTTTAAGAGCAGGAATTCCTCCAAATTTGTCATAATCAATATGAGAAACCCTTGTAAATGGCAATTCATAAATCCTATCCATTTCACTAGTTGTTAATGGCCTTTGTATTGGATTTCTCAATACAATTCTATTTTCAGATTTTTGTATTAAGCACTCTTCTCTCATTGGATTTTCATGAAGCATCTCTATTTGAAAAGCTTTTGCATAATTCAATTTTCCACTTTCTGTTGGCTGATTACTTTTTTTATCTCTATCAGAGACTTCTTCAAAACTTGGCATTTCAAAAATAGGAAAAGATATTTTATCTTTTATTTCATTGAATTTTTTATTTGAAAATGAAACAACTGTACCCTTTACATCATTTAAAGTATCGATTGTTTCTCCATTTTCTAATCTTTTTATTATTTCAAGAGTAGAGATCTCACCCATACCGTATACAATCATATCAGCTTTAGAATCTAAGATAATTGAATGTCTAACTTTATCACTCCAAACATCATAATGTGCAAATTTTCTAAGAGAAGGTTCAATACCTCCAATAATGATAGGTATATTCTTATCAAAAGCAGCCTTTGCTCTATTTGTATAAACTATACTAGCTCTATCAGGTCTTTGCCCAGATTTCGCCTCTGGAGTATAATAATCATTGCTACGCCTCTTATTTGAACTAGTATAATGAGATACCATAGAATCAATATTCCCACTACCAATCATCACACAAAGCCGAGGATTACCAAATCTTAAAAAATCTTGTTTATCATCAATATTTGGTTGAGCTATAATACCAACTCTATATCCCTCACTTTCTAATAAACGAGCAAGAAGAGGCACACCAAATGATGGATGGTCTACATATGCATCTCCGCTAATCATAACTACATCAACACAATCCCAACCTCTTTTAATCATATCTTCTTTTGTTGTCGGTATAAATAATTCTCTTTTCACTTTATGTATTATCTCACTTTATTTTTATATAATCTTATTTTAACAAATTTCTAAGTTTTATTAAAACAAAACATTACTAAATTTATACACTTTTGTCTTTATATGATTATCTATTTTTGATATTGTTCATTTGTGAATATATTATTAGTATCTACTGCTATAGAAAAAAGCAATTTATCGTTCCCATTAGGAGCACTTTGTATAGAATCATCTATTAAAAATGATAAGATTTTAAATGAATTATGTAATGTAAAAACTTTACTTTTTGATTTAGAAGATGATCCAATAAAAACTGCAATTGATTTATCGAAAACAAATGTTGATATTATTGGCCTTTCTATTTATTTATGGAATAGAAATTGGTTTGATATTTTTGTCGACAAAATTAAAGAAATTAATCCATCAATAATAATTTTTGCAGGTGGTAGTGAAATTAGTGCTAATGCAAAAAGTTTTGATTTAAATAAATATACTTTCTTAATTTCAGGAGAAGGAGAGAGTACAACCTTAATTGCATTAAATAAATTAAATAATAATGAAAAATTAATACATAAAGGAATTATTTCAAAAGATAATCCAAATTATAGTCTATCAGATAATGTTAATTTAGATGAATTAGCATCACCATTATTAAGTAAATGTGGAGACCCTTTTTTAGAAAGTGGGTGTTCAATTCTTTGGGAAATGACTAGAGGATGTCCTTTTAAATGTGGATTTTGCTTCGAATCAAAAGGCCTTAGGAGTGTTAGAAATTACCCATTAACTCGTATTGAAAAAGAATTAGATTATATAATTGAAAATGAGGTAAAAGATGTTTTTGTTCTTGATCCCACCTTTAATATTAATAAAGAGCGAACAATAAAAATATTAAATCTTCTTAGAGATAAAGCTCCTGATATACATTTTACTTTTGAAATAAGGGCTGAATTAATAGATGAAGATATTGCACTAGCATTTAGTCAAATTTTTTGTTCTCTTCAAATTGGACTTCAAAGTATTCATCCTAATGTATTAAAAACTGTAAATAGAAATTTTGATAAAGAGTTATTTAAAGAAAAAATCTCACTTCTTGAAAAATTGAATTTAGTTTATGGCTTAGATTTAATTATTGGACTTGCTAATGATAATTTAGAATTATTTAAAGAAAGTCTTGATTTTACAGCCCTTTGTAAACCTTCTAACATTGATATTTTTTTATTATCTTTATTACCTGGAACAAAACTATATGATGAAGCTGATAAATATGAAATTGAATTTCATAAAAACTCTCCTTATACAATAATAAAATCACCTTCATATTCTAAAGAAGATATAAATGAAGCTTTAAAAATAAAAAAAGGTTGTGATTTATTTTATACAAAAGGTGAATCAGTAATGTTTATAAAAGTCGTTTGTGATGCTTTTAATATAACCCCATCAAACCTTTTTCAACAATTTTATTTTTACCTAGAAAAAAAATATGATATAGAAAACATTGATAGTGAAGATATTTTTTCACTTCAAGATGAATTCATTAAGCATTTATTAAAAATTCATAGTGTAAAAAATTTAGAAAAAGCTCTTCTCTCTTTTATTGAGTTACACCAAGGATTATCTTATTACATTGATGAATACATATCCCCAATACTATCATTGAGTTATTATCCTAATCAATTAAATCTATTAGAAAATATGAATATAAAAGATTTTGTAAAAAAATACTCTCCATTTGATGAAAACAAAAATTTTTATATTATCGGTGATTATGGAAATATTGATATAATTGAATATTAACAAAAAAGGATGCCAATTTGGCATCCTAATAAATCTTAAAATATTTTTTATAATATTAACTTAGTATAGCTTCTAAGTTTTTTCTAATAGTTTTAATAAAATCTTTAGAATTTACAGCTTTTGCATCTATTCCTTGAGCTAAATGTACTAAATCTTTAGTCATTATGCCACTGTTTAATGTATTTAAACAAGCTTTCTCTAAAGAATCTGCATATTTTATTAATGCATTATTATTATCTAATTCACCACGTTTTCTAAAAGCTCCAGACCAAGCAAAAATAGTAGCCATTGGATTTGTTGATGTATCTTCACCATCTAAATATTTGTAATAGTGACGAGTTACTGTACCATGAGCAGCTTCGTATTCATATTTTCCATCAGGGGATACTAACTCACTTGTCATCATAGCTAGAGAACCAAATGCTGTTGATACCATATCACTCATAACATCTCCATCATAGTTCTTACAAGCCCAAACAAAACCACCTTCACTTCTTATAACACGAGCAATTGCATCATCAATTAATGTATAAAAATATTCAATTCCTGCTTTTTCAAATAAATCTTTATATTCTTCTTCATAAACTGTTTCAAATATTTCTCTAAATTGATGATCATAACTTTTGCTAATAGTATCTTTTGTTGAAAACCATAAATCTTCTTTAGCTTCTAGTGCAAAATTAAAACAAGATCTTGCAAAACTTTTAATAGAAGAGTCTTTATTATACATACCTTGAATTACACCAGGACATTCAAAATCATAAATTGTTTCTCTAAACTTTTCATTACCATTTTTATCACTAAATACTAATTCAGCTTTTCCCTCTTCAGGTGCTCTAAATTCTGTAGCTTTATAAACATCCCCATATGCATGACGTGCAATGGTAATTGGTTTTTTCCAATTCTTTACAGCAGGTTTAATTGAATCAATACAAATTGGAGTTCTAAATACAGTACCATCCAAAATAGCTCTTAAAGTTCCATTAGGACTTTTGTATTTTTCACTTAAATTGTACTCACTCATTCTTTGCTCATTAGGAGTTATAGTTGCACATTTTACACCTACTCCATATTTTGCAATTGCTCTAGCTGCATCATAAGTGACCGCATCTTTAGTCTCTTCTCTATATACTAAACCTAAATCATAATATTCTGATTTAAGATCAACGAAAGGAGTGATTAATTCATCTTTAATCATCTTCCAAAGGATTCGAGTCATCTCATCCCCATCTAATTCAACTAATGGTGTAGTCATTTTGATTTTTTCCAAAATAGTTCCTCCTAAATATTAACTTCTATTAAGATAGTGATTATTTTGAATCTTGTGAAGAATATTTATTAAATATTTATACATTTTTTTATTATTATTTAGAAAAATATAAAAAAAGATACAAAATAAGTCAAAATATATGCATCTTAAACATTAAATTAGAGAAAAAGAGAAAAAAAATTGGGGCCGATTGGACTTGAACCAACGACTCCCACGATGTCAACGTGATACTCTCCCACTGAGTTACGGCCCCATTTTTTCGTTTTTTGATTGTATGATTTTATACCACAAAGCTAACAAAAGTTCAATAGATTCTTATCAATTACTTGAAACTATAATCTAATATTGATATATAAGATATATATGAAATTATTAATAGCATCAGATATACATGGAAGTTATTACTTTTGTGAAAAATTAATTAATGTATACAAAAATAATAACTTTGACAAAATTTTATTACTTGGAGATATTCTATATCATGGGCCTAGAAATGATTTACCCAAAGATTATAATCCAAAAAAAGTTATTACTTTATTAAATGACTTATCATCACAAATTATAGCCGTTAGAGGCAACTGTGATGCTGAAGTTGATCAAATGGTATTAAAGTTTGACATACTAAGTGAAAGCGCAAAGTTATTTATAGATAATAAAGTTTTTATATTAAACCACGGACATAGAGATTATTCAAAAACAACACAACAAGATGTTTTATTAAGTGGACATACTCACATACCTTTATATGAAAAACTTGATGATTATACTCATCATTTTAATCCAGGTTCAGTGTCTATTGCTAAAGGTGGCTTTAAAAATAGTTATATGATTTATGAAAATAATAAATTTATAATTTACGATTTTGATGATAACATTATATTAGAAAAAACTATTTAATTAAATTTTCCCATTTCATTGTTGCATAAACTTTATTATTAAGAGATTTGATTTTTATTAAGCCCTTATGAAGTTTCATAACTTCGTATACAATTGGAAGACCTAAACCATTACCTCCGGCAGTCCTACTCTCATCACCACGCTCCCAAGGTTCAAAAATTGTATTATCTGCTTCAATTTCACCATTATTAATAACTTTTATTTTATTTTGGGATAATTCAACAATAACATCACCTTCACTATATTCTAGAGCATTTTCAATTAAACAAGTTAATGCTAAAACTATAGTTGAATAATCTGCTAAAACATAATCATCTAATTCAACAAATTTTATTCTATCAAATCCTGAAAATAATCTATTGATAGAATCTATAATATCTTTTGTAAAACAATTTGCAATTTCAATTTCTTTATCAGGCGATTGAATAGATGCATATAATACAACTCGATTAATTCTTTTTGATAAATTATTATGCTCTTTTTTTAATAAAGCTATTGTATCTTCATTTAGAGGGAAAATTTTATCCTCAATACCATCTAATAAAATTTGCATTGAAGTAATTGGAGTGTTAAAATCATGGGTAATATTTCTAAGCCAAGCTTTCCTATTTTTTCTATTTTGACTCAAATCATTATCTAATAATTTAACAGCACTATTTATCTCATGATATTCTTCAACATTATAAAAAGGTAGTTCAACATTTTCTTCACCTTTTGATAATTTATTCAATGCTTTTTTTAATCCTTTAGCATAAGATTCCAATTGTTTTGAAAAGTGATAGGATAAAACTAATGAAAATTGAATAGCTATTAAAATAATACTAACCAACCAAATTGTTCCGATACTAAATATATCTTTACTATATTTATAAGTGGTTGGAGAGAATATTAATACATCAATTGCAAAAGAAAAACTATCTTCATCCATAATCATAATAGAACCTGTGATTGAAGAACTATCAACTCCTTTTGGAACTTCAATTTCTCTTTTATCAAAAATGCTATCAGAATTGTTTAATCTAATTAAATCAACTAATAATTGATTATTAATTTGATTTACTTGAATCATATTTATTGGACTGTTTATTACTACATTCTTAAAAGAAGTATCATCAATTACTCCTTCTTCTAATATTGGTTGAGTTATTTCTAAATCAAATAAACTTTTTCGTTGAGATAATTTTTCACCAATTTGTGTTTTACCATAAGAATATAGAACTCTACCCTCTTCATCCTTAAAAATAAGACCACTAATTCTATTATCTTCAGCAGAACAATTTAAAGCTATTTGAACTAATTCATTAATATTAATTTTTTCATCATTTTCAGAAATACAAACTGCTAATCTATTACTAAACTCATCAAAGGCACTTGTTGACCATTGCTTTGAAGTATGTAAAAAGAATATTGTTATAAAAAACAATACAAAAAAGAGTATAAAAAGGGATACACTTAGGATTGATAAAAATAGTCTGCTAAAAAGTTTATTCATAAATTATTTTTTTAAAAGTATACTCTATACTTCATCAACTCCAACAAAACGATAACCATAACCACGTACAGTTTCAATCCAATTTCCTTTATCTAATTTTGCTCTTATATTTTTAATATGAGTATCAACAATTCTTTCATATGATTCACTTGAATAATTAAAACACTCGTTTAATATTTTAGCTCTTGAAACTAATAAATGAGAATTATCAATTAAACATAATAATACTCTCCACTCAGCAGCTGTTAATATTATATCTTCATCATTTATTTTTAAAACATGAGCTATTCTATCAATATATAAATTATTATTTTCTTTATAATAATTAGTTACATCAGAATCAACTTCTAAAGTTGAATTCGTTCTCCTAATAACAGCTTTTACTCTCAATACTAGTTCTTTAGGAGAAAAGGGTTTTGTTATATAATCATCAGCACCAATTTCAAAACCTAAGATTCTATCAGATTCTTCTGCTCGTGCAGTCATAAAAATAACTGGAAAATTATATTTTTCTCTAATTTCTTTTACAAATGAAAAGCCATCTCCATCAGGTAACATAACATCTTGAATTAATAAATCAGGAAGTTTTTTTTCAAAAGCAACTTTTGCTGATTTCAAATCATAAAAAACATCACAATCAAAATTACTAAATTCTAAATATTGTTTTACTCCATTTGCAATAACTTGTTGATCTTCGATTACATAAACTAGTGTCTTATTCTCACTTTCCATAATTTTATACCCTTCATTAATATTTTAGTAACTAAATTATATTACAAATCATAGTTAAATACAAAACAATTATAAATAACGACACACAAAACACATATAATTGTAGTTTTTATTTAAATATTATTACAAATTAGAATAAAAATAATTAAAAACCTAGTTTATATTATTTTTGAATTGTTGTTTTTCAATTACTTGCTAGTTTGTATAATTTATGCTTTATTTAATTTAGGAGATTACATTGAATAAAAAGATAAGTATTAGCGATATTTTAATAATAATAATTGCTGTTATTGCATTAGTTTTTATATTTTATTCAACAAAAACTAATGATAATAATACAATAAAAATTCAATGTAATGGAGATGAATATATTTATGATTTAGATACTGATAGGGATATATACTTACAAGGAGCTATTGGAGAAGCACATATTATTGTAAAAGATTCAAAGATTTGGATGCTTGAAAGCCCTTGCAAAAATAAAATATGTTTAAAAATGAAACCTATTGATCAAAATGGTGGCTTTATTGCTTGTATACCAAATAAAATATTAATAACAGTTGAAAATAATAAAGAGGTTGTTGTCGATGATATCTCAAGATAAAAAAACAAGATTAATATATCTAACAGCATTTGCTCTTTTATTGAGTAGTATTGAATATTTAATACCTAAACCTCTTCCTTTTTTAAAAATTGGCTTATCTAATTTACCTATTTTATTAGGATCTAGTTTTCTCCCCTTTTATGAAATTATTATTCTATCTATCTCTAAATCAATTGTACAAAACATTATAAGTGGAACAATTATTTCTCCATTTTTTATAATTACATTAATATCAACCTTAATTGCATCAACTACTATGTTTGTATCCTATAAGATCTTTAAAAAAGCAACCTTTATAGGTATTTCTGTGATTGGAGCCTTTATAAACAATATATTCCAAATTATTTTATCAGCTATATTAATATATGGAAATTCAATTTTTATAGCTTTACCTCTTATTTTATCAATGGGATTAATTACATCTATTATATTAGGATTTTTTGCTAATTTATTAGATGAAAAAAGTGAATTTATAAATGAAGCAAAAGCCTTAAATCTACAAGATATAGATTTATTAAATAATAGAAAAACAACTAATTCTAAAAAAAATATAATTATTACAATACTAGCTTTTTCATTTATTATATTATCTATTTTTTTTGAAAAGCTATTATATTTATCAATAATTTTAGTGTTTTCTTATATTCTTCAACTCACTAGCAAAAGAAAAATTAAACTCTCGTATCCTTTAGTATTACTTTTTTCTATGATATTATTATCTCTTTTCGATAAACAAGGAAAAGTACTATTTTCTTATCATTCTATTGAGGTTACACAAGAAGCTCTTTTTTTATATTTAAGAAAAGCTATAAGAATTTTAATCATTATTAGTTCATCTCAATCTTTAGTTTCAACATCAATTTTCTCAATTGATTTAGTTGAAAAAGTATTTTACTTATCCTCAAGATTCCTTGATAACTTTTCAAAAACTAAAGGCTCTTTAATAAATAGAATTGATAAAGCCTTATTATCTGAAAAAAACCAGTAATTTTATTTAAATATATTTATTATACTAATTTCACATTAAATCAACAAATTATTGTAAAAATATCATTTATTACATATAACTAGCACATTAATTTACCTATTTTCTAAATTTATCAATAAAAATATATAAATTTTTCACTTTATAAAAAAAACTATTGACTATATCGATAAAAATTTATACATTGCAAGTGTCTTAAAAAAAAGACAATAAAAATTATGGAGAAACACAAATGGCTACAAAAGAAAAAGAAATTAAAGAAATTTTTTCAGGACAACTTGAACTTCAATCTTTAATTGAAAAGACTGCTAAAGCTCAAGAAAAATTTGCAACATTCTCTCAAGAACAAGTTGATAAAATATTTAGAGCAGCTGCTATTGCAGCAAATGATGCTCGTATATCTCTAGCAAAAGAAGCTGTAGAAGAAACTAAAATGGGCATTGTTGAAGATAAGGTTATAAAAAACCACTTTGCCTCAGAATATATTTTTAACAAATATAAAGATGATGTTACTTGTGGTATCATAGAAAGAGATGGTGGTTTTGGTGTTCAAAAAGTTGCTGAACCTCTTGGAGTTGTTTGTGGTATCATCCCTACAACAAACCCAACTAGTACAGCTATCTTCAAAAGCTTAATTGCACTTAAAACTCGTAATGCAATTATCTTTAGTCCACACCCTAGAGCTAAAAACTGTACTAACAAAGCAGCAAAAACAATTCTTGATGCAGCAGTAAAAGCTGGAGCTCCTGAGGGAATTATTTCCTATATTGAAGAGCCAAGTATTGAAAAAACTGATTATTTGATGAAAAATCCTTTGATCAATATCATACTTGCAACAGGTGGTCCATCAATGGTAAAAGCTGCTTATTCTTCAGGTAAACCTGCTATTGGTGTAGGTGCTGGTAATACTCCTGCTTTAATTGATAACACTGCAGATATTAAAATGGCTGTAAGCTCAATACTTATGAGTAAAACATTTGACAATGGTGTTGTTTGTGCTTCAGAACAAGCTGTTGTTTGTCACCAAGAGGTTTATTCTAATTTCAAAAATGAAATGATTAGCCGTGGTGCTTATTTCTTAAAGAAAGATGAAATTGAGAAAATTAGAAAAGTAATTCTAGATCCTAAACGTGGTAGTGTAAATCCATCAATTGTTGGTCAACCTGCTTCTAAAATTGCTGAAATTGCTGGATTTAGTGTAGATCCTAAAACTAAAGTATTAGTTGGTGAGTGTTCTAAAATTGATATAAAAGAGCCATTCGCTCATGAAAAGTTATCACCAATTTTAGGGATGTTCAAATGTAGCACTTTTGAGGAAGGCGCTCAAATGGCTGAAGAGCTAGTTGCTTTAGGCGGTTTTGGACACACTAGTGTATTATATGTAAATGAAAAAGACCAAGACAAAGTTGATCACTTTGGTCAAGTTTTAAAAACAAGCCGTGTCCTTGTTAATATGCCAACATCTCAAGGTGCTATTGGTGATATATATAACTTCAAAGTAGAACCATCTCTAACATTAGGTTGTGGATCTTGGGGTAATAGCAGTGTTAGTGAAAACGTAGGACCTAAACATTTACTTAACGTTAAAACTGTGGCTGCAAGGAGAGAGAATATGTTATGGTTCAAAGTTCCATCAAAAATTTATTTTAAATATGGTTGTTTACCAATCGCTTTACAAGAATTAAAAGATAAGAAAAGAGCCTTTATCGTAACAGATAGTTATCTTTACAATAGTGGAATGAGCGATACAATTACTGATAAACTTAATGAAATGGGTGTAGATTGTGAAATTTTCCATCAAGTTAAACCTGATCCAACTTTAGGTACTATCTCAACTGCAATGGAAAAAATCAACCATTTCCAACCTGATGTAATTATAGCTCTTGGTGGTGGTTCTCCAATGGACGCTGCTAAAATTATGTGGTTATTATATGAAAATCCTGATGTTAAATTCGAAGGTTTAGCACTTAGATTCATGGATATTCAAAAAAGAATATATGCTTTCCCTAATATGGGTAAAAAAGCTGAGCTTGTATGTGTATCTACAACTAGTGGTACTGGAGCTGAAGTTACCCCTTTTGCTATTATTACTGATGAAAAAACTGGTTCTAAATATGCAATTGCAGATTATGCATTAACACCTTCAATGGCAATTGTTGACTCTCGTCTAGCACTTGGCATGCCAAAAGGTTTAACAGCTTCATGTGGTATTGATGTATTAACTCACGCAGTTGAATCTTTAGTATCTTGTATAAGTACTGATTATACTAATAGCTTATCCCTAGAAGCTTCAAGAATGATCTTTAAATACTTACCTACAGCTTATCATCATGGTGATAATATTGTTGCAAGAGAAAAAGTACACAATGCTTCAGCTATTGCTGGTATGGCTTTTGCTAACGCATTCTTAGGAATTTGTCACTCAATGGCTCACAAACTAGGTGCTAAATTCCATATTCCACACGGTATGGCTAACGCTTTACTTTTAACTAATGTTATTCGTTTTAACGCAACTGATAACCCAACTAAACAAGCAGCATTCCCTCAATATACACACCCTAGTGCTATTAGTCGTTATGCTAGACTTGCAGATTATATTAATATGGAAGCAAACCAACAAGCTAACACAGAACACTTACATATTAAAGCAAATGCAACTCAAGAAGAAAAAGTTGAAGCATTAATTGAAGCAATCGAATCTCTTAAAAAAGAATTAGGTGTACCATCTTCAATCAAAGATTGGGGTGTTGATGAACAAGAATTCTTAGCAGCTGTTGATGAACTTGCTATCAATGCTTTTGATGACCAATGTACTAGCGCTAACCCTAGATACCCATTAATTAGTCAAATTAAACAATTATATCTTGATTGTTATTATGGCAAAAAATGGAGTGATAACTAGTACCTCTTATTTCGACATTTGGAGTGGCTTTAAAGCCACTCCATTTTATTCTAATAAATCAATTTTATTTTCTTCATTTCTCATTTTTTTATTTTTTTTGAATTGATTTATTAAGGTCTCTTTCTTATTTCTATATTCTTCTACAGTTGTAACTTTCATTGATTCCATTAAAGATCCAATAACTTTTTCAACTAACTTTCTATTTTGTGAATTATTTATAGCGCAAGAACTTAATAGAGAATAAATAGTTTTTAAAGGCCTTAATTTTAATTCACTAATATCTTCTATCTTAAGACATTCTGTTGTATCAAATAATGATTCAATAAAATTCTCCATATCTTTTTCATCTAATTTCTCTAGCCATGTTCTAATACTTTTATCAAAGATTAAAGAACCTTTAGCTCTTTCTTCAATCCTTTTAAACTTATCAATCTCTACTTGCCAAGAAAAAATAGCATGCTGAGCAATTTTGTTTCTTTTATTTGAATATACAATTTCAATAGGTTCTTCATGTTGCATTAATATACCAATTACAGAACCTTGAGGGACTAAAGTTATCATTTTATGCCTAATATCACTATTTTCAAAATCTTTTAGTGTTTTTTCATTAAAGCCTGGTCCATCAAAACTATATACTCCTAAAATCCTATTATTATACATATCTTGTATTTTTAAAGCAGAATATAATGCAATGTTGCCACCTTTTGAATGCCCTACTATATATAAATTCTTATTAGTAATATTCAATAAATTCTTTAAATAATGTAAACCATTTTCTTGTGCCCCAACAAATTTTTTGAAGCTCATCATAAAATCTTCTTTCCATCCCAATAAAGAGGTGTCTGTGCCTCTATAAGAGATTACTATTTCATTATTCGGTAATTCAAATGAAATGGCGGCAAACTGTAGTGTATTAATTTTTTCAAAGTTAAAGGAATATCCAAAAACTTTAACATCTTTATATCTTTTCTTTAATGCAACAAGAGACAATAATTCAATACATTGTTTCTTAAAATTAGGATAATGTTGCTCAATTTTTAAATAACCATTTTTTTTCATATAATTTTCTAATGTAAATAGATTATAGCTTTTATAATCAGCTTTTAGCTCCATATCATCTAAAAAATTAATGTATGATAAAAGAGAAAATATTGCAAAATCTATTTCATTTGGGGGAATTACTTCAAAAGATATATCACCTCTCCAATAAAGATAATCATATAAATTATCCATTTTTTACTCCTCAATAATTATTTAAAAAAATAAATCCAATCTTTTTGTATTTATATTTTAATCTTTACTAATTACAAAGACAATATAAAAATATGGATATTGCTTTTTTATAATAAAATATTATATTCTCTTATTATGTATAGAAATTTATCAAAGAGTATCTACTCTTTAGCATTAGTTAATTTTATAAATGGGTTAGGAAATTTTGTTTTCCCCTTTTTAACGTTGTTTTTAACTTTAAAATTAGGATATAGTGCTTCTCAAGCTGGTAGATATATGATGATTTGTATTGCTATGTATTTACCTGGATCACTTATTACTAGTAGAATTGCTGATAAATTCTCTAGAAAAAAAATAATGATAATTAGTCAAACATTTTTTTCTCTAACTTTCTTAATCTGTGGGCTTTTTTATCAATATACTCAATTAATACCATATATATTATTATTTGGACTTTTCTTTGATGGAGCGAGCGACCCAGCTAGACAAGCTTTGCATACCGATCATACTAATTTTGATAATAGACAAGAATCTTTTTCGTTATTTTATTTAGCATATAATTTAGGCTTTGGATTTGGACCTGCTATAGCTGGTCTATTATTCAATTCATATCCTCGCATAATGTTCTTAGTATCTGCAATAGTTTCTCTTTTTGCTACATTTATTGTTGCTATTACAATTGAAGATAAAATGCCAGATCAAAAAATGATTGATGATAGTATAAAAAATAACCAAACTGATAAAGCCGTTGAAGGTAATATCTTTAAAGCATTGTTATCTAGGCCAAAGTTATTAATATATATTTGCACAAATGGGGTTTTCTTTTTGTGTGTTAGCTCAATACTATTTATCCTACCACTTCTATCATCAACAACCTTTGGGGAACAAGGACCTGCTATTTATGGCTTTTTAATGAGTTCGAATGCTGTTACTGTTGTTATTGCAACACCTTTTGTTGTTAAACTTACTAAGAAAAAAAATACTTTAACTGTTATAATAATATCTTATTTATTATATTTAGTAGGATTTAATATTTTAACAATTGCATCTTACGTTATTCTTTTTGCCCTCGGTGTTATTATTTTTAGTTTAGGTGAATCTGTTAATGCTACAAACAATGATTATTTTATTGCAAACCATACTCCTTTGGGACATAGAGCTAGATTTTCAACTCTTATTACTATATTACAAGGATCAGGATTTGCACTTGGACCTCTATTTGGAGGAGAATTGTTAGATAATTATAATTTTAATCAATCTATATATATTATTTCAATTATTATTTTATTTTGTATATCATCAATGATTTATATTAGACATATTTATATAAGAGATAATGAAATAATTATTCCAACTCTTGAAATTGATAATAAAAAATAATAATTCTTAAAAAAATTAAGTAATAAAATTTTAGCAAAATAAATGTCTTTCCCCCAACCAAGAGGAAAGACAGAAGAAGTATTTATTAGAAATATAAATACTAAATTACATCAGTTATTTCAACAACACCTTGCATATCTTTAATTGAATTTCCAGGAGGTACAATAGGAAAAACCTTATCGTCTAAAGGAATCTCAACATCAATTACAACAGGCTTGTTTAAACTAAATGCTTCCTCTAGTATAACTTTTGCATCGTCATCTGGCAAGATGCGTTTCCCTTCAATTCCATAAGCCTTTGCTAATAATAACCAATCAATTGGTGTATCAAGTGTTGTTTGGCTATAATGCTCTTTATAGAACAATGTTTGCCATTGTCTAACCATACCAAGAGTATGATTATTCATAATAATTATCACTATAGGTAAATTATAACGTTTTATTGTTGTTAATTCATTACTATTCATTCTAAAACAGCCATCACCTGCGATATTAACTACTCTAGAATTTTTATTTCCCATTTGAGCTCCGATTGAAGCTCCTGTTCCATACCCCATAGTTCCAAGTCCACCAGAAGTTAAAAATCTTCTAGGTTTTGTATGATTAATAAATTGAGCTGCCCATATTTGATGTTGCCCAACTTCAGTTGTAACAATATCATCTTCACCAAGAATCTCATTTACAACATGAATAACTTCACATGCTCTTTTACTTTCTTGATTAGTCAATAGAGGAAATCTTCTCTTATATTGTGCAACTGTATCCATCCAATCTTTATGCACTAGAGGTTTTTTTATCTTTGCCATTAATTGATCTAGTACAACATTAATATCACCAAGCAAATGACAAGTTGTTGCAATATTTTTATCAATCTCTGCTGGATCTACATCAATTTGAATAATTTTTGCATTTTTAGCAAAGCTGCTAGCTTTACTTACAACTCTATCTGAAAAACGTGCCCCAATAACTATCAATAAATCACAATTATTTATACTAACATTTGATACTTTTGAACCATGCATTCCAACAAGACCTGTATATCTGTGACTATCAGATCTAAGAGCTCCACAACCCATTAAAGAAACACAAGAGGGAGCATCTATTTTATCTAAAAACTCACTCACCTTTTCGCTTGCATCAGATATTATTACACCACCTCCAACATAACACATTGGATTTTCACATTTATTTAATAAATTAATAGCTTCATTTAAGCTTTTGTCCCTAAGTCTTTCACAAACATATTCGCTATCTTTTGGAACATATTGTTGATATTCACAAAGTGCGGTTTGAACATCTTTTGGAATATCTATTAATACAGGACCGGGTCTGCCACTTTTTGCAATTTCAAAAGCTTCTCTAATGATATATGCTAATTCTCGAACATCTTTTACAATATAATTATGTTTTGTAATAGGCATAGTAACTCCAGAAATATCTACTTCTTGAAAACTATCTTTACCTAACAAAGTCACAGGAACATTACCTGTAATTGCTACAAGTGGAACACTATCCATTTGAGCTGTTGCAATTCCTGTAACAAGATTTGTTGCTCCAGGACCACTTGTTGCTATACAAACTCCAACCTTACCAGTTGATCTTGCATAACCATCTGCTGCATGAGATGCACCTTGCTCATGTGCTGTTAGTACATGCTCAATGTCGTCACTCTTGTCATACAAAGCGTCATAAAGGGGAAGAACTGCACCACCTGGGTAACCAAAGACTGTATCAACATTCTGCTCAAGCAAACATTCAACTATAATTTTTGCACCTGTTAATTCCATAATATCTCCTATTCTTTGTATACTGCACCCTTAGATGCATCACTTACAAGTTTTGCATAACGGGCTAAGTAACCGCTTTTGATAGAAGGCTCTTTCATCTTCCAACTACCACGTCTTTTATTTAATGTTTCATCATCAACTAATAATTCAAGTTTATAATTTGGAATATCAATTGAAATAATATCACCTTCTTCTACTAATCCAATAACACCACCTTGTGCTGCCTCTGGACATACATGCCCAATTGAAGCCCCACGTGTTGCACCACTGAATCTACCATCTGTTAATAAAGCAACTTCTTTATCTAAGCCCATACCTGCAATTGCACTTGTAGGAGATAACATCTCTCTCATACCAGGACCGCCTTTTGGCCCCTCATATCTAATTACAATTACATCACCCTTTTTAATTTCTGAATTAAAAATTGCATTTATGCATTCTTCTTCACTTTCAAAAACTTTAGCAGGACCTTTATGTACTAGCATCTTTTCATCAACAGCACTTCTTTTTACAACAGAACCCATAGGAGCTAAATTACCACTTAATACTGCAATACCACCTGTTTTTGTATAAGGATTATCAATATCCCTTATAACTTGAGTATCATAATTTATTGCATTTTCAAATGATTCTCCAATTGTTTTACCACTTACAGTTAATAAATCTTTTTTCAATAAATCTTTTTTATCTAATTCTTTCATAACTGCCATAATTCCACCTGCAAAATACAAATCTTCAACATGATGAGGACCAGCTGGGGCTAAATGACATAAATTAGGAACATTTTGACTTATATTATTTGCACTAAATATATCAAAATCAATATTTGCATTATGAGCTATTGCAGGAAGATGTAACATAGTATTTGTACTACAACCAAGTGCCATATCTACAGTTAGAGCATTTTTAAAAGCTTCTTCACTTACAATATCTTGTGGTCTAATATTAGCTTTTAATAATTCTAAAATTTTTTTCCCACTAGCTTTTGCTAAAATATCACGTTGTGAATAAACAGCTGGAATTGTACCATTTCCAGGTAGTGCTAAGCCCAAAGCTTCTGTTATGCAGTTCATTGAATTAGCAGTAAACATTCCAGAGCAGGATCCACAAGTTGGACAAACATTATTTTCATAACTTAAAAATGTTTCTTCATCCATGGTTTTATTAGTGTAGCTACCTATAGCTTCAAACATTGAAGCTAAATCTTTAGACTCTTTTACACCAGGTACTTTACCAGCTAACATTGGTCCCCCTGATACAAAGATTGATGGAACATTAAGACGAAGAGCTGCCATTAACATACCAGGGACAATCTTATCGCAGTTTGGAACAAAAACAATAGCATCAAATGGATGAGCCATAGCCATTACTTCAATAGAATCAGCAATTAATTCTCTAGATGCTAATGAGTATTTCATTCCAGTATGACCCATAGCAATACCATCGCAAACACCAATAGTAGGAAATACTACAGGATGTCCACCAGCTTCTCTAACACCTGCTTTTACAGCATCAACAATTCTATCTAAGTGAACATGACCTGGTATTACCTCATTCTTTGCATTTACAATACCAATTATTGGAGAGTGTATTTCACTATCGCTCCAGCCCATAGCTTTCATCAATGATCTATGTGGAGCTCTCTCTATTCCTTCTGTCATTTGACTTGATCTTTTTTTATTATCTTTACTCATTTTTTACCTTCTCTTTGTTTTATAGTTATAATTTTAACATTGATTACAAAGATTAGATAGCATCACAGATTAATTGTCCCATTTCTTTAGTTCCAACTTTATATGTATCATCACTATATATATCTGCGGTTCTATAACCTTTTTCTAATACTTCAAAAACACTATCTTCAATTGCTTTAGCCTCTTCTTCTAAAGAAAAAGAATACCTAAGCATCATTGCAATTGATAAAATTGTTGCAATTGGATTTGCAATATCCATACCTGCAATATCTGGTGCACTACCATGTATTGGTTCATACATTCCTAAATTAGAATATCCCAAAGATGCACTTGGAAGCATACCAATACTACCTGTTATTTGAGATGCCTCATCACTTAATATATCTCCAAACATATTAGTTGTAACAATTGTATCAAATTGCTTTGGCGCTCTTACAAGTTGCATTGCAGCATTATCAACATATTGATGATTTACTTCAACTTGAGGATAATCACTTGCCATTTTATTTACTACATCTCTCCAAAGTTGAGATGAATTTAAAATATTTGCCTTATCAATACTTGTTAATTTTTTATTCCTAATTTGTGCAATTTCAAAAGCTTTTTTTACAATTCTCTCAATTTCTTCTTTTCTATAAGTTAGAGTATCATATGCACTATTTTCATCTCTTCCTCTTTTTCCAAAATAAATACCACCTGTTAATTCTCTAACTACCATGATATCTAATCCATCACCTATAATTTCATCTTTTAGAGGACAAGCTTCTTTTAATTGTGGATACATAATTGCAGGTCTTAAATTACAAAATAAATTTAATTCACTTCTAAGCCCTAATAATGCTTTTTCAGGTCTTAAATCAGATGCTACATTATCCCATTTTGGACCACCGACAGCACCGAGGAGAACAGAATCACATGAATTACAAATATCTATACTTTCTTGAGGAAGAGGATTATTGCATTCATCAATTGCTGCTCCACCTGCAATAGCTTCTTTATATTCAACACTGTGATTAAATTTAGCTGCAACTTTATCTAAAACTTTTACAGCTTCATCAATAATATCTGGGCCTATTCCATCCCCTTTTACTAAAGCAATTTTCATATCCATAACTTATTTATTCTCCTCTCTATTTTTTATATATGCAGCAAGTCCACCTGCTTTAATTAATTCTTGCATAAATGGAGGAAATGGTTCTGCTTGGAATTCTTTATTTTTTGTAATATTTTTGATAAGTCCAGTATCAAAATTAACTTCAACTTCATCACCAGCTTCAATATTATTACAAGCTTCTTCACACTCTAAAATAGGAAGACCAATATTTAGTGAATTTCTATAGAAAATTCTTGCAAATGATTTTGCAATTACACAAGATACTCCACTTGCTTTAATTGCTATTGGAGCATGCTCTCTTGAGGAACCACATCCAAAGTTTTTATCTCCAACTATAATATCACCATCTTTTACATTATCAGCAAAATTAGAATCTATATCTTCCATACAATGCTTTGCAAGTTCACTATGAACAGAAGTGTTCAAATATCTTGCTGGAATTATTACATCTGTATCTACATTATCACCATATCTAAAAACTTTACCTTTACTTTCCATTATTTTATTTCTCCTCAATTGTATTAGGATCTGTAATAAATCCTGTGATTGCAGATGCAGCTGCAACTTCTGGGCCTGCTAAATAAACTTCAGATTTTACATGACCCATTCTTCCAACAAAGTTTCTATTTGTTGTTGAAACAGCTCTCTCACCTTCTGATAAAATTCCCATATGTCCACCTAAACAAGGGCCACATGTTGGAGTAGAGACAGCACAACCACTATCGATAAAAATATCGAATAAACCTTCATGCATTGCATCTTTCCAAATTTGCTGAGTTGCAGGAAGGACTATACATCTAACATTATCATTAATTTTGTGTCCTTTTAAAATTTTTGCAGCTTTTTGTAAATCTGATAAACGTCCATTAGTACAAGAGCCAATTACAACTTGATCAATCTTAATATTATCATCAAATTCATCAAATGTTTTTGCATTTTCAGGTAAATGAGGAAAAGAAACTGTGCTTTTAATTGTTGATAAATCAATGTCATAAACTTCTTCATATTCTGCATCGCTATCAGCTTCAAAAATTGTTGGAACCTTTGCACCATGATCAATTAAATATTTTAATGCAATTTCATCTACTGGGAAAATACCATTTTTACCACCAGCTTCAATTGCCATATTTGCAACAGTAAATCTATCATCAATAGTTAAGTTTTTAACACCTTCACCAGCGAATTCCATACTTTGATATAAAGCACCATCAACACCAATCATTCCAATTATATGAAGGATTAAATCTTTACCACCAACGTTTTTATTAAATTTGCCAGTTAAATTAAATTTAATTGCAGATGGGACTTTAAACCAAGCTTGACCTGTTGCCATACCACATGCCATATCTGTTGAGCCAACACCTGTTGAAAAAGCGCCTAAAGCACCATAAGTACAAGTGTGAGAATCAGCACCAATAACTAAATCACCGGCAGTTACTAAACCTTGTTCAGGTAATAGGGCATGTTCAACACCCATTTGACCAACTTCAAAATAATTTGTTATTTCATTTTTCTTTGCAAAATTTCTCATACAGCTACATTGTTCAGCAGCTTTAATGTCTTTATTGGGAGCAAAATGATCTGGAACTAAAGCAATTTTATCTTTATCAAAGACATCTTTTTTACCAAATTTATCAAACTCATTTATAGCTACAGGTGCAGTAATATCATTGCCTAATACTAAATCTAAATCAGCCATAATTAATTGACCAGCTCTAACAGACTTCAACCCCGCCTTTTTTGCTAGTAACTTTTGTGACATTGTCATTTTCATATATCTATTCTCCTATTTTGCTGGCTCAACACCAGAATCTTCTAAGTACCATGCTATTGAATCGCTTAAAGCTTGCCAGCTTGCTGCGATTATATCGTGATCAACACCTACTGTGTTCCAAGTCTTCTTGCCATCAGTAGATTCAATTAATACCCTAACAACAGATGCAGTTGCTTGATCTAAAGAGTCTAAAACCCTAACTTTATAATCACTTAAATATACATCCCTTAAAATTGGATAAAAAGGATCTAAAACTTTTCTAAGTGCTTTATCTAAAGCATTAACAGGCCCTGCCCCTTCAGCAGCAGTAATTGCACTCTCTCCGGCAACTTCAACTTTTATCATTGCAGTATGTAGTTCAACTTCATTATATTGTTTACCAATTGTTTGATAATGAGAAAGCTCAAAATATGATTTTTTGCTCTCTAAGCATCTTTTTATAAGTAAATCAAAAGAAGCTTCAGCTCCTTCAAATTGATATCCACATGCTTCTAATTCTTTTAATTTATTTACAAGATCATAAACCCTTTTATCTTTGGGATTAAAATCAGGATAAAGTCTTTTTATCTTTTCAATTAATAAAGCCTTTCCTGCAACTTCACTTGTTAATAATCTTCTTCTATTACCTATTAAAGAAGGATCCATATGCTCAAAAGATATTGGATTTTTTTTAACACCGTCAATGTGCATTCCACCTTTATGAGCAAAGGAACTTCTACCAACAAAAGGAGATAATTTTGGGATTCTTACATTTGAAATTTCTGAAATTTCATGTGCAATTGTACTAAGGTTTTCAAAAACTGAATCCTCTAAACAATCAACACCCATTTTGAATTTTAAATTACAAACTGTCTCAACTAAATTAGCATTACCACATCTCTCTCCAAAACCAAGCATAGTACCTTGAATATGTCTAGCTCCAGCTTCATAAGCTAATAGAGAAGAAGCAACAGCAACGCCTCCATCATTGTGAGTGTGAATACCAATTGTAATTTCTTTATATCTCTCAACAATTTCTTTTGTTATTTCTTTAATTTCACTTGGAAGAGCGCCACCTCTAGTTTCACAAAGAACTAGTTTTACGGCTCCCCCTTCAATCGCTGCATCAAGTGTTTTAATTGCATATTCTTTATTAGATTTATAACCATCAAAGAAATGTTCTGCATCAAAAAAAACTTGCTTATTTTGATTTGTTAAAAATCTAATTGTATCTTTTATCATTTCTAAATTTGCATCTAGATTTGTATGAATAATATCAGTAACATGAAAATCCCAAGATTTACCAAAAATACAAATAGTATCAACACCACAATCAACTATAGCTTTTAAATTAGGATCATCTTCACTTTTTGTGTTATATCTCCTAGTAGAACCAAAAGCTACCAACTTAGAATTTTTTAGATTAACATTTTTTAATTCATTAAAAAGTAAAATATCTTTTGGATTTGAGCCTGGATTCCCTGCCTCGATATAATCAATATGCATTTCGTCTAATAACTTAACAAGTTTTAATTTATCTGAAACAGAAAAACTAATACCTTCACCTCGAGATCCATCTCTTAGAGTTGAAT
>Ga0102926_1000435_pt1 | contig 23936 bp, 14 predicted proteins | sample SalPonR1_A_D2_MG_FD_78173 | JGI IMG/M metagenome (GOLD analysis project Ga0102926, IMG submission 78173) | Salt pond soil microbial communities from South San Francisco under conditions of wetland restoration - Salt Pond MetaG R1_A_D2_MG | ecosystem: Environmental > Aquatic > Marine > Intertidal...
AGAGCATACACCTTCTGCATTATAGGTAATTGACGGATAGTTTGATGGCAATCCACATGAGGTACAATAGAATAGATTTTCGGTGTTATTTCGACTATCGTTATCCCAAACCATAGCAACTGTCTGTTCTGATTCAGTGATTTTCGCAACTACCGTTTCTATCTCTCCTAGTTCTATACGATACCCGTTGAGTTTTATCTGATCATCTTTTCTGCCTAAAAACTCAAACACTCCATCTTCGTTTATCCGTGCATAATCACCTGTTTTATATAACTTTTGGTTTGGAAACAGCTTATGATCTATAAACTTTTCAGGGGTTAGTGATTCATTACCCAAATATCCTTTTGCAATACCGTGTCCTAATAGATAGACCTCCCCAACAGTGTTTGGTAATACAGGTTGTAATGAGTCATTTAACAGTACAACATGCATGTTGCTGATAGGCTTACCTATTGGAACCTCGGAACCTTTATCTCTTTCCATATCAAATTTATGGACGATACATCCTATTGTTGCTTCTGTAGGGCCATATTCATTATAGATCTTCAATACCTCACCATAATGTTCTTGAAACTCACTGGCAAGAGCCACTGATAACGGTTCTCCACCCAAGATGAGGACATTCAAATTCGAATTGGGCAACAGATTATTTTTCACCAACTCTAAGTGGGTCGGCGTTGCCTTTATTAAGTTTAGGTTCTTGTTGTTGAAAACCGTTTTTAAATCAATGATTTCTTTGTTCTCCTTCTCAGGATAAACCGTACAAGTGCCACCTGAAATCAGTGGCAGGAACAGTGACGTGAGGGTTAAATCAAAACCGATAGATGTAAACAAGGGTGAGTGAACCGGCTGTTCATTCAGATAATAATCATTCGCCCAAAAGATATAATTCACAAACGAATGATGACTTATCTCTACACCTTTTGGTTTACCTGTACTACCCGACGTGTAGATCACATACATTGAATCATTTCGATCTATTTGCTTCAGGCTAAATCCTGATAAATCCAGCTCTCTAATCTCCTGAATAGTCGTTGAATCAATACAGAATGCTGCATTTGTATTTTGCTTAATATATTCTACCCTCTTTTCAGGTGAAGAAACTGGGATTGGAACTGCGCAATTATTGTTGAGCAATACGCCTAACAGGGCTGCTATATAATCTATACTTCTTGGCAAATGAAGAACAATTTTCTCATGTGGCTTCACTTCTCTTGACTGTAAATATGCAGCAACACACGCTGCTCTTTGATATAGTTCTCTATACGAAATTTGAAAGTCGTCCTGTTTAAGTGCTATCCTCGTCGGGGTGGTTTCTACCTGTTTTAGAAACTCATGTAACACGTTTCCTTCAATAGGTTTAAAGGAATAAGAAAGAAGATGTTCAATCTCTGGAGTCAACTGAAGTTGATTCAGATCGTGTTCAGGGTTTGTAGTAAACTCATCTAAAGTAGTTTTAAAGTATGTGATGAAATCCTTTCGGTTTTTAGTCGAAAAATATTGGTCATTAAAATCGATACACAGATGAATATTACCAGTTCCATTAAAATCATGAACCTGTACGCGAACCTGATCCATTTGATCTATATATCCATTATTCATCCATTTTGAATGGAATTTGATATCGTTAAACGAACCGAATGACTGATTTAAAAAATTAAGGATGATATTGAAGCCACTCCTTATTTTAGCATTTGTGGCACCGGGTTTTGCAAATTTCAGTAAATCAAAGACTTCAGCCTGTACTTTACTATGAAGAGTCTGAAAACTCTCATTTGTTCCAACATTGATGTTAACCGGATAAAATTCCAGAAATAAGCCAGTCGTATTTTTGAACACCGGTTTGACTCTGCTGTGCAGTGGAGTACCGATTCGCAGATCACTCTTAGAGGAAATTTTATAAACCACAGAAAAGATTGCGGTCATAAATAATTGATACAAGGCCAGCTCTTTCGTCAAGCTTTTAAAGTCTTGATGCTCTGCGAGCGTTAAGAAATTTTTGGTAAGACTTTCGCCGAGATCGATGTGCTCTCTCGTACATGTGCTTTCTTTGCATGCCTGATGTGGGAATAACTCAATTCGTTTTGATGGATCTGATTTTTTCTCCCAATGCTTTATCGATTTTTCATTGTTTTCATTCTTTTCAAATGCTATATAATCTACAAACCATGCCGTTCTGCTTTCGGCCTTTTCATTAAAATAAAAAGACTTTAAGTCATTGAAGTACAACGTAAAAGACCATGCATCAGTGATAATATGATGTACATTAAAAAACCAAATACTTTCATTCTTCCGTTGTATTAAGATTGAGTCAAAGCACTTTTCAGCCAAGTTGAAGTTTTTCTGAACCCGCTGTTCCAACAAGTTTTTAAGTTCATAATCAGAAACATTTTCTGCATCAATCACTTCCAGAATTTCAGACTGAAATTCCTTCACATACTGGACAGGCTTATCCTTTTGCTCATCAAATACCGTTCTCAAAGATTGATGAGTTTGTAAAAGTCTGTTGAATGCAATTTTGAACTGAGTGGCATCCAGTTTTTGATGAAATGTAAACTCGAAAGCTACATTAAACATCGGTTGATCTGGCTGCATCTTTTGCCCTAACCAGATCAATAATTGCTGTGATGTAAGTTTAGATCTAAAATCCGTCAATCTTGTTTTGTGTTTAAATAGTGTTCAATTGCATTCAGGTTTATAAAGTTTTCAATGACTATCTCCCCTGGAGGGATTTTCACATCCGCCTCATTTTCTAAAAAAGCAACAAGCTTCATTATTCCCATAGAATCGATAATTCCTGAGCCCAGCAAATCATCATCATCTGAAATGACCAGATTAGAATCATTTGCAATATCAGTTAGGATGTATGCTCTAATTTTTTGAATCATAAATTGCACTTATTTCTTGTGTTAGCTTCTCATAGTCTACCTTACCGGCCGATGTTCTGGGAAGCTTCTTAGTTTCTAAAATTAACTTTGGTACTGAGTATTTCGGTAATGCTTTTCGAAGTTTTAGCTCTACTTCTTCAATTAATGCATCTGACCGTAAAACCACAGATGCAAATATTTCATTAACCCCATTTATTTTATAACTGTAACATGCAGCCAGCTTAGTTTCATTATACCTTAAAATTGTTTCTTCAATCTCACTTAGTTCTAACCTATGGCCTCTTGTTTTTATTTGTCTGTCTTTCCGACCCATAAAATGCAGAAAGCCATTATCATCCTCTTTTACAAGATCTCCGGTTTTGTAGTACTTTTTTTTAACCCCTGATGTGCTAACAATATCAAGAATTGATTTTATGGTGAGTTCTTGGTTATTCCAGTAACCATACATCATTGTAGAAGAATGGATGAGCAATTCACCTACATCACCTTGTTTAATTTCTATATTATTTTCATCCAAAATTAAATGATCAGTGTCACTCCAAACTAAGCCAAGTGGAACTGAATCGTATTTTTTTATTTTTCCCTTATGGTTATAAAAAGTGCATTGATTAACCTCCGCCGGTCCATATACATTAGAAAAAAATGCATTTGGGCAGTGTTCAAGGAATTGATTTAATTGATGAACTGGAAATGGCTCACCCCCGAATAAAACCCATCGCAGAGAAGACAAATCTCTGTTTTTTAGATCGCCTCTTTCCAACAGCTGTTGCAGAACCAAAGGAACAGAATACCAAACAGTAATTTTCTCTTGTTCAATCAACTCGCTTAAACTTGCTGGAAATACAGAATATTGTTTTCCCAAAATAATACACGTTGCACCTGCCAGTGGCGCTGTGATATATCCCAGAGTGCTCATATCTAAATGAAGCGGAGAGTGATTTGCTACAACATCAGACTCCGTAATCTTATATAAGTCTTTACTTAGTTTCGCATAGCTGAGTCCACTGTAATGCGTATGCATAATCCCCTTGGGAAAGCCAGTCGTACCGGATGTATACATGATATAGGCCAAATCACTACTTAGAATCTTGATATCAGGCACATGAGTTCGAAAATGATTGATGCTTTTCCAAGAGAAAAAAGAATGAGTAGTGTGAGCTATTTCAATACCTAAAATTACCAGTTCTGAGGAAATTGAATCTATGAAGGTCTTTAATTTATTAGCAAGACCTTCCTCGCTAATCAGGAAATTAACTTTACAATCATCAAGAATAAACTGAATTCGTTCAGTCGGCGCATCCATGTCAATGGGCACAAATACACCACCGGCTTTTAAAATACCGTGAACAGCTAATGCACTTCTTTCATTACGGTTGAGAAAAACGCCAACTCGATCACCCTTTTTTAAACCTTTGGTAATTAAAAAGTGTGCAATTTGATTTGTTTTCTGATCAGCCTCAGAAAAAGTAATGGACTCATTTCCCGATTGAAAAGCCGTCTTATTTGGCACTCTATGAGCCGATTGGGTGAGTATTTGACTGATCGTATACATCGTTTATTACATTAGCATTTTGGCAATGATATTTTTTTGAATATCAGAAGTACCCGCTAAAATTACAGACCCCACTACATCCCTGAGGTTGCGTTCAATTCCAAACTCAGTGACATAACCTTTTGCCCCATAAATACGGATTAAATCAAGGCTATTGGAGACAGCAGATTCACTCAAATGTAATTTCAACAGGGCTGTATCCATAGGTGCTGATTCTCCTTTTTCTTTTAGCCAGGTAAGCTTATAGAGTAATAACCTTGATGTTTCAAGGCGTAATTTCATATCTGCTATCCGATGACTCACAGCTTGAAACTCGGCAATTGGTTTACCAAATTGCTTACGATTCTTTGCATAGGTAACGGCATCTTCAATTTGCCGTTCCATCGCTCCTATAACAGAGGATAAAATAAAACATCGATCGTATTCAAGAGAATAATTAGAAATGCTCATACCCGCCCCTTCCTTTCCAATTCGATTTTCAACAGGTATTTTATAATCAGATAAAGTAATTGTGCCAAATGGTGCAGTACGCATTCCCATTTTTTCCTGGTTTTCGGAAGCTATACATCCCTCTTTAGCAGTCTCAACTATAAATGTTGAGACACCCCATTTGCCAAGATTAGGATTCGTAAGGGCAAATACCATTGCTATATCCGCATTTGGAGCTAACGTCACCCAAACCTTTTTCCCATTCAAAATATAAAAATCACCTTCTCGAATGGCTGTCGTTTGCATATTAAAGACATCAGAACCTGAATCTTCTTCAGACAAGGCGTGACAACCAATCCAAGAGCCATTACATAATTTTGGTAAGTATTTTTCTTTTTGTACTTCAGTTCCAAATTCTGTTATTGTCATCATTACAGACCACATATGGGCATTTAAGGTTAGCCCCAGCCCATTGTCCATGCAACCATAACCAAGACCACTCATAGCTAAAAGTGCTCTCTGCAAATCAACTTTTTCAAAACTACCGCCATATTTCGATGGTGCGGCTAACCCCTGAATACCAAAATTCGCGCATTTCTGCCACAAATCTTTTGCAAATACACTACTTCGATCACGTTGTTGTACATCATCGCTTAAATGATCTTGTGCAAATTCCTTTACTCTCTTTTGATATTCTAAATACTCTAAAGGGAAGTCAAAATTCAATTATTTACCTCAACTTTTAAAAATTCATATGGGTTTTTTGCATCTTCAGGAACATACTCAATCTGCATAAACTCTCCGACATCATGCTTTTTTGCTAAATCCATAAACAAGTTAAAAACCACCATATCTTCTAATGCCCAGCCAGTCGAATCAAAAACTGAGATCTGATTTTTAAATGATTCATATTGTAAAGGATATTGCACGACTTGATATAGCTCTGGACCTATATAACCCTTCAGTAGCCGCTGACACTCACCTTCTTGCAGAGCTTGTTCCAGAAAGTCAGGGCAAACAATTGCTTCGTTCAATAAATCAACAGGCAACTCTACTTTGCCGGGAAAATCAGAACCCACTGCATTAATATGTAAATGTCTTTTAGTTGTTACATTATCGAATAAAGGTCCCTCTCCTATTCCAATAGATGTTTGGCTACAAATCACATCACTCCTTTTTGCGATCTCTTGAATGGAAGAATCTATGATTTGACAATTTATATTCAAGGATTCCATCCGATTTTTAAAAGTCGCTTGAGTACTCGAATCGATATCATAAATCAACACCTTTTCAATTGGTAATACTCTTGAAATTGCATGCATTTGTGTTACAGACTGTGCTCCACAACCAATAATACCCAAGATGACACTTGATGAATGAGCCAGATACTTTGTTGCTACGGCTGATGCAGCACCGGTTCTTAAAGCAGTAGGTAAAACACCATCCATAAGGCCCTGCAAATGGCCATCAGAAGTGTTGTAGGAAGAAATGGTAGAGGAAATGGTAGGGATCTGATATTTTACAGGATTATTAGGGTGATAGCCAACCAATTTAATAACAATATCTGAACCTGATTGGTAAATGGGCATCCATTCCACTAATCCCGGATCAGGCAATTTATAATTAAAGCCTGAACGGATCGGTATTTTTAACTTGATGTGGTCATAATTGCGAATTTCTTCTTCCAGTTTAGAAATGAGCAAATCCATCATTACATCTATACCAACAGCGTGAATCAGCTTTTGAAGGTCTTTTTCCTTTAGAAGAAGTGTTTGGGGCATTTTTGTTCAATTTAAATATCTTTCCTAAAATAATTACCATGCCCGAAAGAATACTCAATAGATTTTAAAATAAAACGCTTTTTCTATTAGAATTTTTAGATAAATATGAATTTAGAGTCAAAAGGATTAAAAAATCCATATAAAAACGAAAGCTATTGGAGTATTCATTTTAAAGGTGTTAATTATCGCAAACAACCCTAGGTTGTGACCACAAAACAAAATTTGTTGCTTGATCTCTAATGTAAACATACCTGTCTTTTCAATTTGATGTGATCGGTAACCTGCAAGCCTTCGACCTTAATTATGTTACCACCCATATGAAGAAGTACGAATCGGTTTTTAAAAGAATAAAATCTCTGTTTTTTTTGGGAGTTTTCAGTTTAAGTATTTCTGATATGGTGTTTTCTCAAAATCTTGGATCGATTAGCGGTACTGTCGTATCAGAAGTCAACGGAGCACCTTTGCTGGGAGTAAACATTATATTAGAGGGGACCAGATTTGGTACAACAAGTTCTGTAGATGGCACTTTTACGATTGCAAATGTCCCTACTGGTAGATTTCGATTACAACTAAGCTTTATTGGATATGAACAGAAAACTACTACTGTAGATATAAATCCTAATTCAGTTACAAAGATAGAGGTTTCACTACTCAGCCAATCAACTGAACTCAAAGAAATTACAGTTGAAGGGAGGGCGGTAAATCTGGTGGGAGTATCAGAGTCGGCATCTCAGGGCAAGGTTGGAAGAGCAGAGTTGGTCTCTCGTCCCCTACTAAGGACTGGTGAAGTGATGGAAACAGTACCAGGCTTGATTGCAACACAGCACAGTGGTTCTGGAAAAGCAAACCAATTTTTCCTGAGAGGATTTAACTTGGACCATGGCACTGATTTTTCTGCATCACTTGAAGGATTACCTCTAAATTTACCAACAAACGGGCATGGACAAGGTTATTTAGATCTTAATATGTTGGTCCCGGAAATGGTAAATACAGTAGAGTTTAGAAAAGGTCCATACTATTCAGAGGTCGGAGATTTTTCCACCGCTGGAAGCGCTGACATCGATTTGGTTAAAAAGATAAATAGTTCAATAGTTAAAACATCATTAGGAACGGATGAGTACTATCGCGGACTGTTCGCAAATTCTACAACTATTGGCACATCAAATACAAATCTGCTTTATGCATTTAAAGCAAAATATTATAATGGACCGTTTGATGTACCTGAAAACACCTCACAATTCAGTGGTGTTGTAAAGCTATCTGGCGGAATGGCTGTAAATGGGTATACAGTAACTGCTCTTGGATATAGTAGTGATTGGAATGCTAGTGACCAGATTCCGCGTGAAGCAGTTAACTCTGGATACATTTCAAGGTTTGGAGTAGTTGATTCAACTGATGGTGGTATGACGAACCGTTATGCAATAGTTGGTAATTTCTGGAATACTAATGAATCATATGCCCGGACAAAAGCTACTGTTTATGCTAGTTATTATCGTCTAAACCTATTCTCAAACTTCACATATTTTTTAAACAATCCGGAACTTGGTGATCAATTTGAGCAAGTTGATCGCAGGCTCTATGCTGGAGGACGGATTTCTCATGAATGGTTTCCCAATTGGTTTGGAAAACGGACAATAAATAAAATTGGAGCAGATTTTCGGCACGATCAAATTTTTGAAGTAGGCCTCTACAATACTGTTGCTCGTCAAAGGTGGGAAATAGTTCGTGATGATGTCGTTGGTCAAAGTAGTGTTGGTGCTTATTTCAAAAATGAAACTCAGTGGGCGGATAAGTTGCAAACGAATCTAGGCTTAAGAGCGGATCTTTTTAATTTTGAAGTTAACAGCAACATACGCTTGAACTCAGGCACTGAAACAGACATAATTTTCAGTCCAAAGCTTAATATAATATTAGGCCCATGGAACAACACAGAATTCTATTTAAATACAGGCTTGGGGTATCACAGTAATGATGCACGTGGCACAACTATTCAAGTTGATCCTGCTACAAGAGAGACAGTTGAAGCTGTAGACCCTTTGGTGCGTACTCGTGGAGTCGAACTTGGTACCCGAACAGCGGCAATTGAGGGGCTGCAAGCAAGTCTTACTCTCTTTTATCTTGGTTTAGATTCAGAACTCGTATTTGTTGGAGATGGTGGTGGCACCGAAGCCAGTGATGCCAGTGAACATGTTGGTGTAGAATGGGCTAACTATTACCGTCCTACAACTTGGCTGAAATTAAATCTGGATGTTGCATTGACTGAGTCAAAATTTAAAAACGTTCCCTCAGACAGTGATCAAATCCCGAATTCAATTGGACGAATTGTCACGGGAGGTTTAACAGTGAATTCTACAGGTGGCTGGTTAGGTAGTTTCCGGTTGCGTCATTTTGGACCTCGTCCATTAATAGAAACAGGAGAAATAATATCAGATGCAACCACATTATTAAATCTTAAAGCAGGATACAATTTTAGAACCATTCAAATAGAGATGGATTTATTGAATTTGCTGAATAGCGCGAATACGGATATAAGCTACTATTATGATTCTCGGTTTCGCAGAGATGTTTCTTCAGAATCTGGAGACATACATTTTCACCCAGTTATGCCAAGAACGCTTCGGATGTCTATTACCTGGAGACTGTAATCAGATTAATTAGAAAAAATCGTAAGCGTAACACAAGCAACATAAATCAATAAAATAGCATAAAGAATTGCTGGGAATTAATTCCAAACAAGGATTTAGAGCCCATTTAACTAATAAAATCAGATTATGAAAAAGGTATTAATCTTTGTTTGTTTACTTTTTATTTCCAAACCTGTAATGGCTCATAATCCAGGACAGAGTTATTTGTATTTTTTCACATATCAGGATCGAATTGAAGTAGAGTTTCAAGTTAAAGCCAGTGAATGGAATCAGGCATTAGGTACCAATCTTCCTAAATACTTTACAACTGATGATCTGGAAGCAATTCTTCCTCAAATAAAAGAATATCTACTTGATAACGTATCTATTCGCTCAGAACTTGGGGAGCATGCTATTTTATATTCCAAACTTGAAATATTGAATGAAGCAAGGTCTTTAGGAACATTTTCAAGAATAATTTTCAAATTAGGTAACACAAATATAATACCTGAAGTGTTGGAAGTTACCTATGATATGTTCTTTGATAATGACTCTGACCACAGGGCACTGCTTTTACAAGCTTACAATTGGAAAGCTGGTATCCTAGATAATGAGAGTGTCCATACAGCCATTTTCACGCCAAGGGATACAACTCAAATTCTAGATTTATCGAAAGCCTCGACTTGGAATGGCTTTATTTCAATGGTGAAAATGGGTGTATGGCATATCTGGATTGGTATCGACCATATTTTCTTTTTACTAGCTTTAGCTTTACCAGCTGTAGTCTACCGGCTTCCAAATCGTAAAGCAGTCAAAGACATATTCACTCAATGGCAGGGTGTAGAAAAGTTCAAACCTGCATTCTGGTATATTGTAAAAATTGTGACTTTCTTCACTATTGCTCACACGATCACGCTGAGTCTTGCCGCTTTAGGAGTCATTAGCTTGAACGCCAGGATTGTAGAATCAATTATCGCGCTTTCAATTGCATTAGCAGCACTCCATAATATTGTCCCCATATTTAAACAAAAAGAGTGGTTAATTGCTTTTGGGTTTGGGCTGTTTCATGGTTTTGGTTTTGCAGGTGTTTTAGCTGATAAAGGGCTAAGTGGTGAGTATATGGCACTAACTTTATTTGGCTTTAATTTTGGGGTTGAAATAGGTCAATTGCTAATCATACTGCTTTTATTTCCAACTCTATTTTTTATGAGAAATACAAAGGTCTACTCATATTCCGTGATTACAGCATCAACGGTGTTAATTGTTTTATCACTCCTCTGGACTTTTGAAAGGTTTTTCGATTTCAACATACCTTTAAGAACAATTGTCGGATTATAATAAGACATAATGAGTATGGATAAATCGAAGCTTTTAGCGAAATGGCTGCAACAAAAATCAGGTGACTCTCAGCCGCTGGAAAATAAACCTGAAAATAGCCCTAACCTCTTGTCACATGGACAAAAGAGATTGTTTTTTTTACAACAAGTTTATCCTAAAAATCCATTATATAATTATCCTGAATTATACACCCTGCGTGGTAATTGGGATATGGAAAAATTTAAAAAATGTCTTCTTGATGCCAGCTCATTACAAAATATTTTTTTCCACAACTTCATATTAAACGACGATTATGAACCAGAAATAGTCATTAACCGAGATAGGGATCCTGTATACATTGAGCAAGTTGATATATCAGAGATATCAAATGAAAAAAATCTAAATGAGTATTTTCTTACAAAAGGTAGATACTCGTTTGACCTTACCGAAGATATACTTTTTCGAGTGACTATTGTTTCCTTATCAGATAGTGAATATCAGGTATTGTTTACCATTCATCATATAATTACTGATAAATGGTCCATGAGTATTTTTAGAGACCAATTGATTGAGTTATATAAAAACCAAACTGGCACTGCAAGGGATAATATAATATCGGAAAACAAGTATGATTATTTAGATTATAGTTATCACCAGACTAACACGATCATTCCTGAAAAAGAACTCAATTACTGGAAAGAAAAACTTTCAGCCCCTGTAGACGAGTTGCCACTGCCAGTAGATCGTAAGCCTTCTGAAATTACTCATGGTGGTAAACTAAAAACCATTACCCTTCCTCTAAGTCTAGCAAAAGAAATAAAACAGTTAGCGAAAGACGAAGGAACCACATTGTATACATTCTTCTTATCAGCCTATAATATTTTACTTCATCGATATAGTGGAGAAAACACAATTCGTATCGGTACACCAGTCAGTAATAGAAATCGAAAAGAATGGGAATCGATCTTTGGCTTTTTTATTGAGACTATTGTCTTGCAAACCCATATTAATTCAAATATATCATTTAAAGGGTATTTAGAGAAAGTTAAAAGTGATGTATTAGATGCGTTTGATCATAAAACAGTCCCTTATGAAACTATCGTCAGTCAGCTGTCCACACAAAGAGAGGCGCATAAAAACCCTCTGTTTCGTACCATGTTTCTTTTTCATAGCAAAAAAGAGAAAAAACATCCATTAGACGGTTTAGAGTTGGATTATGAGACATTTGATATTGGAGTAGCAAAATTTGACTTAACCATTTATGTAGAAGATTATAATGAGAATTTGAGCATAACTATTGAATATGCAACTGATTATTTTGAAGATGAGACAATTGAACGGATGCATGGGCATTTTCAAACCCTTTTACAAGATATAGTCGATAATAAAAACCAGAAAATTGAAGAACTGTCAATACTTTCAGATCAAGAAATTACTCAACTTGAAAAATGGAATAAAACTGATGTTGAGACTAAACCCATTCTCATTGACAGTGCGTTTGAAAATATTGCTCTGAAAAATCCCAATTCAGTAGCAGTTACAGATTCAAATAGAAAATTGACATATCAAGAGTTGAATGAGAACTCAAATGCTGTCGCAAATAAGATTTCGGAATATTCTTTAGCTAATAAGAGAATTGGTCTCTTCTTAGGCAGGGATTCAGACATGATTATTGCAATGCTTGGGACTCTTAAAAATGGTTGCAGCTATGTTCCACTTGACCCCTCCTATCCAAAAGATCGCATTCAATACATCATTGAGGATGCAAATATTGAATTAGTAGTCACGTCATCAAATTTTATTGAAAATTTGGAGATAGACATTAAAAAAATTGAGATTGAAAAAATAGGGTCGGCTCCTGATCAACTGCCCACTAAGACCCACACTATATATGACGAAGCATATGTAATATATACCTCAGGCAGCACCGGGAAACCTAAAGGAATAAGCATCTCACACAAAAATTTGTTCTATTCCACATATGCTCGCCCAATAGTTTACGAAAACAATAATCCTACATGTTTTCTGCTGTTTTCTTCCTTCTCTTTCGACAGCTCAATAGCTGGAATTTATTGGACGCTATTAACAGGAGGTAACTTATTGATTTCCGAAGAAAGAGCAGAGCAGGACATTCAGCAAGTTGCACAATTGATTCACCGAGAAAACGTGAGTCACACTCTCCTTTTGCCAAGCTTGTACAACGTGTTATTGCAGGAAACAGACAATTCCCTTTTGGAGAGTTTAGAAGTTTTAATGGTTGCAGGCGAAGCATGTTCAACCAGTACTGTTGAACTGCATTTTAAAAGTCTGCCAAATACCAAACTCTATAATGAATATGGACCTACTGAAGCAACAGTGTGGTGCATTGCTCATCAAGTTAATTTGCAAGAATCCGGTGATCGAGTACCCATAGGCTGCCCCATACCAGGATATAAAGCTTATATTTTAGACAAAAACCAACAAAGAGTACCAATTGGAGTGATTGGTGAACTATGCATCGGGGGTGAAGGAGTTTCACTTGGATATATTGGTAAAGCTATAGCCGATAACAATCGCTTGGTCGAAAACCCCTTTGATAGAGGGAAATTATATAAATCAGGTGATTTAGCTTCATTCAGAAATGATGGAAGGATTGACTTTTGGGGAAGAGTTGACAATCAAATTAAAATTCGGGGATACCGGGTTGAACTAAAAGAGATTGAACATGCCCTCACATCACTCTATCAGATAAACCGGTCAGTTGTAATTTTTGATGATAGCAGACAACAATTACTCGCCTTTGTTATTAATGATATAAAGTCTGATATAGATGAAAAACTGACGAAACAAAGATTGAGTAAGTTATTGCCTAACTACATGATCCCTTCTTCCATTCTATCAATTGAAGATTTTCCTCATTTGCCAAATGGAAAAATTGATCAAAAGCGACTTATGGAAATAGGTTCTCAACCACATCAAGAGGAAAAAGAATCCTCCAATGAAATACTGACATTAATTGAAAAGGATCTGATCGACATCTGGAAAGAGATATTAGACCAGTCAATTATTGATGTAAACGACAACTTTTTTGCCTTGGGTGGAGATTCGATCAGCAGTATTCGAATGGTATCAAAAGCAAAGGCAAAAGGTATACACCTTTCTCCAACCCAAATTTTTGAGACCCAAACCATTAGAGAGATTTCCACATTTTTGGAAGAGAAAGAGAATCAAGTACGTCTCCCTGAAACCACCTCAATATCTCCAAAAAGCCCGATGCAGCAATGGTTCTTTGAATTTCATACAGCTCATCCGAATCATTGGCATCAAATTTTAGAGTTTGAAACGCAAATAAAAAAACCCGAAACAGATTGGAAGCAACTGTTTAACTCTATTATTGAAAGACATCAGGCTTTAAGATCCTATTTCAAGGATGGTGAACAAATTTTTGTAGAAAAAAGATCTGCTTCACCTACCGATGATTACTTTCACTTTTTTCAACAAGGTGACAAACATGAGATCACCAACACGCTGATCCGACAAACAGATGTTGCAGCAAAAAATCTTTTTCAAGTATTTGTACTATCAGAAGAGCAGACTACTACTATTCGTTTGATTGCCCATCATCTCATAATCGATATTTTTTCTTTCAGCCAAATTATTGAGGAAATCAGCGCAGCACTCTCAAATCAAACGGTTCCCGAACCAAAATATCAACAGAGCCAATTCACCTCCTATCTTGATCAACTGAGTCAAGATGGCTTTTTAAAAGAAGAGTTGTCTTTTTGGAAATCTCAATATTGTCAGCATCAATATTGGGATACATTTTATCAATCGGACATTAGAGAGAAAGATTTAAAACACGAAACCCTGGTCCTCACAAAAGAGAAAACAAGCGAGTTGATCCAACTTAGTCAACATTCTAAGTATAAAATGGAAGAAGTTGTCTTAGCTTCAATCCTCTTGGCAATCAATGAAAGCCTTAACATTTCGGATATTCTGGTCGGCTTAGAACACAATGGTCGAGAATTACCCAAAAATGTGTGGTTCTCAGATTCCGTTGGTTGGTTCACTTCTTTTTATCCCAGGAAGTTTTCAATTCAAAAAGGAGAAACCAAAACCGCTCAATTGGTCCAAACTCTCAGAGAAACACCAAACTTCGGTATTGGTTATGGTGTATTGAAGTACCTCAATAAAGTAGAGAGCTTACAGAATTTTAGTCGGTTTCCAATAACTTACAATTATGTCGGAAAGTTAGTAACACAAAAATTCAACTTCATCGACTCTTATCAATACATTTTTCAGGGAGCTAGAAATAAAGATAGTAAAGTCTACAGCCCCTTTGATTTTTCAGTTGTTATTGCTCAGGACCAATTACAAATCAACTTCCAGCATCCACATGAACTATTCTCATCAAAAAATGCAAAAGATTTACTTAACAATATAAAACAGAATTTGTCCAATGTTTCAGAACAATTAGAGATGCAAAACATAGAGAGCGAGAAAAATACTGATGAACTAAGTGATTCTGACCTTAATGAATTATCAAAATTATTTGACATGTAATCTTAGACTATGATTAAGGCAAAAGTACAAGACATATCTCCTTTAAGCTACAATCAGAAAATTTTACTTTTTCATCACTTGTCAACAGATGAGGATAGTGGAATTATTCAGGTAAAATGTACCATTGAGGGAGATATCAAAAAAGGGGCGTTTAAAAAAGCATGGAATTCAGTAATAGAACAATACGATGTATTACGCACATCCATTCAATGGAAAAATTTAAGTAAACAATTGCAGGTCGTACAAGAACATGCTGAATTAGAAATAGATTGGATAGACATAAAAAAAGAGAACAATCCAATCGGTTATTTAAAGGAGTATGAGTTAAACGATCGCGAAAAATCTATTTCACTTAGCAAAGCACCCGTTTCGCGAATCGCTATGATCCAAATCAATGATAACGAATATCAATTTCTATGGACATGCCATCACATTTTATTAGATGGATTGTCGAGCAGATTAATCTTACAAGATGTTTTTAGATACTATGATCTTGCTGTAGACGATGAAGATTTGGCTATCGATTCAACCACCCCCTCTATGTTAGCTTATTTAAAAGCTGTTGAAGAGAATAAACAATATGTTGAAGCCAATCGGTTTTGGAAAGAGCAAATAGACGAAAAACGTTTTCCAAACAAAATTTTTGGATTTCAAAATGAAAATGAAACAAAAGGAAATTTCATATCCATTGAGACTTCAATACCAGGTAATCAACATTTAGATTTTGCCAAAGAACACAGTTTAACACTCACATCACTATTACAAACCGCTTGGTTACTCACACTGAAATGGTTTCGTCAGAGTAACCTGGTCGCATGTGGCACGGTGGTTTCTGGCAGAACATTTAATTTTCCCGGCGTCGAAAAATTAGCAGGGTTATTGTCTAATGTATTACCCATAATCCATCAATTTCAGCCAGATCAAAGCTTTGTAGAAGCAGCACAGCAACTTCAACAACACCATGCTAAGGCCAGAAAGTATGAGACTATAAGTATTGATAAAATTAAAGAATGGTGCAATTGGGAAGGTAATCCTAATCTTATTGACACTCTTTTTATCATAGAGAATTTTGTTCAAGATGAAATCGCAAGTCATCATTTGAACATCAAGAATTATAAAAGCGGATTGACCACAACCTACCCTATCACAATGGCAGTTGTCCCGGGAGAAACCATCAAATTACACTGCATTTGGAATGACAGTGTTGTTAATGAAGATCTGGCCAAGCTATTGTTCAACACATTTCAACAGATTTTAGCTGCAAATGGTGAGCAAGCTATTGATCAAATTTCACAAGCATTGGGTAAGCCTCCGACAATTGATCTATTAGGAGATTCAGAGCACGTTCATAATAGAAATTTTGTGAGTGCAACAACCTCTACAGAATTAGAACTCACAAAAATATGGGAACGTGTTTTGGGCTTAAAAGTGATTGGTATAACCGATGATTTTTTTGCTTTGGGTGGCACATCGATTCAGGCTCTTCAATTATTCAGAGAGATTGAGAAGACATTCAAAAAATCTTTGTTGCCTTCTGTACTTATCAAACACCCAACTATCAAAAAGTTAGGCAAATTAATTTGTAACGATAAAGAGGTTGAGTTCAGTTGTTTAGTTCCCATAAAACCGGGCGGGCAAAAGCACCCTTTGTTTTGTATTCACGCAGGTGGGGCACATGTTTTTTTATATAAAAAGTTAGCGGAATTAATAGGTGTAGATTATCCAGTTTACGCTTTTCAGCCTAAAGGACTTGGTGGTGGTGAAATGCACAAGAGCATTGAGGAAATGGCACAAGATTATTTTAAAGAAATACTGGCCATTACCAAAAATCAAAAATTTTATCTTTTGGGATATTGCTGGAGTGGTGTTGTTTGTCTGGAAATAGCAAGAATAGCGAAAGAACAAAATATAGAGCTTGAATTAGTAATCATTGACTCAGCTAATGTGCCATGGCTGCAAAGGCATCGGCTACTTGACAATAAAAGAGATCGTATATTGAAAATTGGAAATAAAATACTGGAGCTAGGTTGGCAAGGAATCACACGAAATATTAAAAAAAGAATAATAGAACAAGTGATTGGAAAAAATAAGGGCAGCACAATTAATCATTCAAAAAATGTGATATTGGAGTTTGAGAGCAACACAGATCATAATTTGGAAAGAATGACTTCAAATCTGATAAGTCTAAATGATCAATACAAATGGAATCCTGTCCATACAAAAGTTCATTTGATTCGTTCAAGTCAGCACGTAAATATGGAAAGTAGAAATTTTCACATTGATATTTGGGAAATTTTAAGCAAAGACGAATTAACAACCTATCAGATTAATGGTACCCATGGGACAATTTTTGAGGGTAATTCTGTTGTAGAAATGGCCCAAACCATTGAAGGAATTATTGGGCATGAAACTGAATAGCACAACCGCTCACATTTGGCCCATTGATGTGACTCATATGTCATTACCAAATGTGCTATCTGCTGTAGAAAAAGAGAGATTAAGCAGCTTCTACTTTACTAAAGACAAGATCTTATTTAATCAGTCTCATTGTGCTTTGAGATTTGTTTTATCTCACTACCTATCCGAGTCGCCCGTTAATATCAAGTATGACTTTACTGCTCATGGCAAACCATTTTTAAAAAACAGATCACTTCAATTTAATCTAAGTCATTCAGATAAAATAGCCGTAATTGCAGTTACAGCTGATGCTGACATTGGTGTTGACATTGAAAACCTGATAAGAGACGTAGAATATGATGAGTTAGGCAATCGATTTTTTTCTGAAGCAGAATATTCGAAATTATGTAATGCTAAACCAGAGGAAAAAAGAGTTACTTTTTTTAACTGCTGGACACGAAAAGAGGCGTTTATAAAAGCAATTGGTGAAGGGTTAAGCTATCCGTTGAACGAATTTGAAGTAACCATGTTACCAAATGAGCCAATCCAAATAACCCACATCCAAAATGATCCTGAATCTACTAATCAATGGACGCTTGCCAGTAAGGATTTAGGTCAATATAAAATTGCAGCAGCAGTTAAGCACCAAAATTGTAGAATTCTGTACCGGGATTTTAATGAACTCTTTACTCAATATTCCATAAACAGAGTTAACAATTTTCATACTATAAGTTTCTAACTTTAAATATCTGTCTACCCATGAATGAACAAAGTGACTTATCAGTAATCAAAGAGATAAAATTGAAAATCAACGGATTGAATTATTCTGTTGAGATAGATGAAAACATGCCTTTACTCTGGGTACTCAGAGATGAACTTGGACTTGTAGGAACCAAATATGGATGCGGAGTAGGCTTATGTGGTTCTTGTTCAATATTGATTGATGGAAAATCCATGCGTTCTTGCCTGTTAAGTGTGGGCAGTGTCAAAGGTGAAATCACTACGATCGAAGGATTGGGAACACCAGACTCACCCCATCAGATACAGGAAGCGTGGATTGAACATCAAGTTGCACAATGCGGCTATTGCCAACCCGGACAAATGATAAGTGCATACAATCTTTTGAAAAAAAATCAATCCCCTGATGATCAGGAGATTGATGCGGCTATGAATGGAAATTTGTGCAGGTGCGGTACCTACTCAAGAATACGAGATGCAATCAAGAGTCTACCTGCTGATACCATATTTAGGGGTTCTATGCAAAATAACGGTGACGATTGATGAATAGAAAAACATTTATATACACAAGCTTAAGCTTCGCAGGAGGGCTTACAATTGGCGGATACTATTTGGCACGTCCAGAACCTAACTCCAACCCTTTATCAGCCTCCACAGACAAGGATGAAGATGAAGTAGCCATCACACCTTATATATTAATTGATAGCTCAGGTGTTACCATCATAGCTCCGCGTGCTGAAATGGGACAAGGTATTCAAGGAACGTTAGCTGTTCTTGTCGCTGAAGAGTTGGATATTGCCATATCAGACATAAACGTAATTCATGGCCCTCCATCTGAAGTATATGCAAATAACATTCTCTATCCTTCAAAATCGACAATCAGAAGAATGGTGAACCGTATCAAAAATAGAGTTGGAATTGAAACAGTTCATGCGAATAGTCACCCGCAATTAACAGGCGCCCAATCCTCTACTATAGATGGTTTTGTTAAGATGCGAAAGGCAGGTGCAGCAGCCCGAGCTGTACTAATACAAGCAGCAGCCAAGAAGTTTGATGTTAATCCGGAGTTGCTGTCTACTGAAAACGGCAATGTTGTTCTGCCCAATGACAACACCATACCCTACACAAGTTTAATTGATGATGCACAAGATATTCAACCACCCATAGATCCGCCTTTGAAGCCCAGAGCCAAATGGAAACAATTGGGTCGATCGCAACCACGAGTGGATATGGTAAGTAAGTGCACAGGAACCGCAGAGTTTGGTATTGACATCAGGTTACCAGACATGCTTTTCGCAACAGTAAAATTAAATCCCCATATCGGGGCTGGTGTGAAGCATTTTGACGATTCGAAGGCTAAAGCTATACCAGGCTATATAAAAGCCATCTCAAGAAACGATGGAATTATTGTCATTGCCACAAACACTTGGTATGCCATGCAAGCAGCCAAAAAGATAGAAGTTGAATGGGAAGACGCACCCTATCCTGCAACGAGTGCCGCACATCGAATGGCTCTTTTGCAGGCTATTGACGAAAATAAAGGCACACAAAGACGCAATATAGGTGATGTTGATACAGCCTTGGCCAAAACTGATGTAATCGAAGGTACTTATCATGTCCCCTACCTCGCTCATGCTACAATGGAACCTCAAAATGCAGTCGCTTGCCTTAGTGATGGGCAATTAGACATTTGGGCAGGAAGTCAGCAACCTGGAAAAGCCCAATATGTAGGTGCTGAAATTGCTGGTGTATCACGAGAGTCAGTTAATGTACACGTTACGTATATGGGAGGTGGTTTTGGGCGTCGTTTGGAAAGCGATTTCATAAGCATGGCCGTTCACGCAGCGGTAGAAATGGAAGGGACTCCCGTAAAGGTAACTTGGTCCCGTGAATCTGACATGACTCATGATGCATACCGTCCTATCGCTACTGGCAGATTTCGAGGTTCAGTAGTAAAAGGTAAACTCGATGCTTTATACCTTGATGTATGTTCGCCGTCATTAGTTTCCTCTTCAGCACGGCGCATTTATGGTACAGTCAATGAGGTATCTGAATTTTTAGATACAGCAAGTACAATGGGTACTATCAAACAACCCTATCAAATTACGAATTACCGTGTGATCGCACACACCTCGCAGCGACTCTTGCCAGTCGGATGGTATAGAGGTGTTGGAGAAACACAAAATATATTTTTCCTAGATAGTGCAATTGATGAATTATCATACGCAGCCGGAGTCGATCCTCTCAAGATGCGCCTCTCTCTTTTGGATCATGAGCCCAGTCGATCTGTTTTGGAATCGGTGGCTGTAATGTCAAACTGGAATTCACCATTACCTGAGGGACATGCCAGAGGTGTAGCCTTCGCACTTTCATCCGGGGCTTCTACAGCTCAGGTTATCGAAGTGAGCAGGAAAAATGATTGGATCCATATCGAAAGGGTATTTGCCGCTATAGATGTTGGAATTGCATTAGATCCCATGAATATTGAAGCTCAGATCCGATCATCAGTCCTCTTTGGTCTATGTGGAGCCATGCACGGAGAAATCACCGTAAAAAACGGTAAAGTAGAACAAACCAATTTTAATGATTATCAGATCTTACGCATGAATCAAGTCCCAACCATCGACGTAAAGATTCATGAAAGTGGTTCAAAACTATTTGGTGTGGGCGAATCAGGGACTCCTACCGGTCCTCCGGCATTGGGGAATGCCATTTTTGCACTCACGGGAAATCGTATACGAAAGTTACCTTTCTCAAAATCGATCAATTTTGTTTAATGGTGATTACAAATTAAATATAGCTGATTTAATTTGTGTATAGTTTAAAGACAGTTGTAAAATAACCAATGAAAAATATCAATTAAAGGAAACAAGATTATTGATGAACTAAGAGTCAATTATTTTTTTAAAAGCATTATTATTTTCGATCGAAAAAAAATCGAACTCTGATAAAATCATAGTTTGTATTGTAGATTTTCTTGGTTCCCAAAATGTGGCGGACTTTCGAATTTTGTTCTCCATAAAATGTCTATTTAAAGCTTTAAACAGAGCTCCGTGTGGATATCAATTCAAAATTGACTGAAAAATATTACTCGAAATCTACCTTTTTTTGAATCAAGCAATCCACCAACTGACGGAAAACCACGCTACTCTGTTAACCAGAAGGCTACTAAAAAAAAGAACTCCACTGCTCGAAATGTAAAATTATATCGCAATCTACTGAAGTCAGTAAAGGTAAAGAATAAAGCCTCAATAGCTAGCGAATTTGGGGTGAGTCGGGCTTAGGTATCAAGAGTCATATTTGAATATTGACTCTTTGCATTAAAAATAATGGACATTACTTTCTATCTTGTCATTATTACCATCTACGTGTTTTTGATTATCATTTAATTCTATGCAATTAAACAGGGATATGTCATTTACAGCTTCGTGGAAACATACCCTTCTCATAGGGGGGGCGGGATGTCATGTCTGATGATATTTATACAGGTGTTTCTGCAGCCTTTCGATACGTTTCTCAATGATACTGCCTTTAAAAGCTTTAAACTCAGTGGATATGGAATTACAGTTTTTCTATCAGTAACACTTATTCATATACCCGAACTTTATATTTACCGCAAGCAAGGACAGAAATGGACTCTGCTTAATGAAGTTGTAGTGATGACTCTCGGTTTCGCATGCATGGGTCCGTTAGGCTATTTATATCACAGCGTCATTTTTGGTGAAATGAGCATAAGCTTTTCCAGTTCTATTGGCTGGACCATTTATTACGCTCTTCCATTTGCTCCTCTATATATTCCATTCTGGGCGTATTTAAGATATCGCTTTAGTCAGGTAACCGTTGGTCATGAGGAGCTATCAAATGAGACGTTGATTATTGAGGGCCAAAGTTCAGGAGAAAAGGTCCAATTTAAATGGTCAGATTTTATTCTCGCCACTATCGATTCAAATTACCTCGATATCTTTGTGTTGAATGATTAGGGAAACATCGAAAAGCACGTGCTTCGAGGTACCTTATCCAGCTTGGTAGATCAGCTTCCAAAAGCCCGGCAGGTACATCGATCTTGTCTCATAAACACGGCTCACATAAAAGAGCTTTCCGGAAACAGCAGAAAAGGTTCGGCCATCATGCAGCACTATCAAAATAAGGTACCGGTCTCACCCAAATACTTTACCGCCCTCAAGAAGTACCTTCAATCTCGTCCCTGATTCTTCAAATCCAGCACAGAACCTTCAGTTACGTCACAAATCACTCATTTCAACCCCTCTCTTTTGTTTGATTTGACGCGAGTTACGAGTTTTTAGACAACCCGTAATCAAATCAGATAGTGATGAAAACTTTATTAGCATTTTTAATCGGTGCACTTTTCTTAACACAATCCGTAAATGACGAGAAAAAGGCTGAGAGGATTAAAATGTTGGATGGTTCATTTACCCTACTTGAAGAAAAAATTGGCGATCCGGAGTGGTTGGATGATGAATCATTTATGTCATTAAAAGAACTGATGTATTCCGATTCTGTTCTCTGATTAGATGACAAAGAATTCATGCATACGTTCAACCAGGCAAAAAAAGAGCTGCCATTTACGCATTTTAATATTTATAAAAAGAGAACATCATCGAAGAACTCAGATAATAGCACACCAAAAGAGCGTAAGCCTCTGGTTTCATGGGAAGCGATTGATGCACAGACAGCCTATCTGAAAATCGATTCATGGATGGTCCCCGGTAGTGAAATCGAAAAGGCGCTCCAAAAAATAGGTCTCGACCAATATGAGAACCTCATCATCGACCTGAGAAATAACGGTGGCGGACACCTTGAAGGTCCCATCGCTATTGCACAGTTTTTGTCCCAAGAGCCCCTGGATGGAGGCTATTACCTGACCAGAAAGTTGGTTTGATAATCAAGAGGGCTTACCCAGTGCTGAGACAGTACAGGACATGCCTATGCTCGTGGACCTGACCTACACGGGTATCCAAAAAATATTTGCCGAGGAAGATGCATTTCGTTTGCTGCTTCCCGGTCATGAACGTCCTGTCTATCAGGGAAAAACGTATATACTTATCGGAGAGAGATCGGCAAGTTCAAGCAAAGCATTGGTTTACCCCATGCAGAAGTTCAATATGGCCACATTGGTAGGTGAATCTACGGCGGGTGCTTTGTTATCCGGAACAAGTTTCGATATCAATGAAAATTTCGGAATCTTTCTACCCATAGCGGATTACTATATGTTTGATGGTTTCAAAGTTGACAAAGTTGGTGTGCAGCCTGGCGTTGTGGTAGAGGCCGGCAGGGCAAAGGCAGAAGTGCTTAAATTAATTGAGCAAGTCCGGTAGGTTTATTGGTCTAAGGTCAATAGAAACGGTAAAATGCTCCATTTCAATTATATATAAATCGAACCCTGAAGAGAGGGTTCGATTTAATGAGTTTCCTCACTTCCTGGATCTAGCGAACTGACGTATTTTTTTCCATACAATGGCCTCTTTGGGCTTTAAACAGAAGTCGGAATGAGTTTAAGTTCGAAATTGACTGGGAAAAACTGCTTCAAATCTATCCTTTTTTGCACCATTATTAAACGTCTTTTTTTCATTTGGATAGTATTTAAAATTCTGGACTTTAACATTACGTTTTTATCTGATTGATATCTCTAAAAATAGTTGATTCATAC
>Ga0102926_1000442_pt1 | contig 23834 bp, 40 predicted proteins | sample SalPonR1_A_D2_MG_FD_78173 | JGI IMG/M metagenome (GOLD analysis project Ga0102926, IMG submission 78173) | Salt pond soil microbial communities from South San Francisco under conditions of wetland restoration - Salt Pond MetaG R1_A_D2_MG | ecosystem: Environmental > Aquatic > Marine > Intertidal...
ACATGTTGATTGCCCATAACTCTTGATTTGTAATCAATATGATTTTCCATATAATTACGCCACAATTTACCTAAGGGCGATTCCTTCTCGTAAGAAGTCAAACCATCTTCAAATCCTAATCGTAGTTCTTCGTGAGTGAAAAAAGGGTCTGCCGCGTTTTTACGATTTGCAGTCGTTATAGCATTACCCTCATTATCAAACAAGTGCATACTTTGCACTATTTCATCTAACTCCTCTTGAGGTAGGGTAATAGGAAAACGACCCTCTTTTTTTACATAATGAATACGTTTTCCTTGTTCCACCCCTGGAATTACATTTCCAGAAAACTTACGAATTTGGGTAGTCCCATCGTCAAACTCACGCCTAACTCTGGGGTCCCCAATACTCTTAATGAAATTATTCGACTTAGTTACCTGAACTGTAGTTATTTCAGACATATTGTTGTTTCTTTTTATGTTTACGATAATGCAGGTTGCATGAATAATACAGAAGAGATATCCTCAATCAAAAAGCCCATTGAAGTCTCTCGTATGTACTCATACGCATTCTCATTACCTAACGTAGTTCTAAAATTATTTGATTTAGGGTCATTCAACGCTGGTCCGAAAGGTCCCCATGTACCAATACCATAACCAAAGTTATCATACCCTGAATCTTTTAAGATTTTAACGTTTTTGCCGTCTCGGATATCTCCATAACCAAAATCAAAGATAATAAATTGGTAAGAAGAATAAGGGTAACCCTTATACGTTCTCGTGTCTACCGCAGTATTATCAAGGAATGGTAAATAGTGGAAATATACAGTACCGAAAGGTTGTATCTCAAACCCTACATACTGTTTCTTGCCAATAACAACTCCATTCTTATTAGCATCAAATCCATCTTGTCGACCATAGTGAAGCTCAGGTGGCTGCTCTACTTGAGCAATATCCTCAGCACGACACCATTTTTGGATAAGTTCTAATCCAGCAGACCCTGTGTGTACGTGTACAACACGCTCTTGTACGTCTACTTTGTTTAACCAAATACGTTTCAAGAAATTACGGAAAATATCTAAACTGCCATTCTCAACAGGATACTCTTCCTTCCATGCAGAATCTAAGAACTCATAAAGTCCTGGACCTGCCATAATTTCACGTTGGTTCAAACCATCTAAGAATCTAGATGCAAATCGGTCTGCTGACTTACCATATGTAAGCCACATGTCAATTTGACGGTTTGTTGCTCGGAAGAACTTGTTATCAAGCTCCGAGTGCAAAATATCTTTTGGTGAACCTAAACCTTCAGTAAGTGCATTATCTACCTCAGAATCTCCTTTGCTTGTAAGCAAGAAGTCTTTAGCCGCTTTCCAAGCATCATCTGTAACTTTCATGGACCAACCCATACGAGTCATTGGAACCTCAAAGTCTACAAACGAATTACCCCCTGATAAGGTTACATTACCTCTTCGTGTAGTAGCCTCAGGTATAATGGAACCAATCTGTACAATTCGAGTACCTACTCCAATCATATCCAATTCCATGTAATCAATATCCGCTGACCAGATTTGACACTCATATCGGAATGTATCTCCATCAGGATTAGGGTCACTTACAACCAAAACTGGATGATCGCGGAAATCCTCAAATACAAAAACATCGTTAGGCCCTAAATTGTCAGTATCCAACCCGATGTCAAAAATAGTATCGCCAATACCTGACTGAGCCCCATCGGGTTCGTAATTTTTACTGAAAAAAGAACGGACATCCGCATTCTCAGTGTAAAGTCGCCAGTGGATGTACTTAGAACTAACAGACTGTACAGCCGCTTGGTCCTCAAATACACGCATTAAACTCCCATCTTCCCCGATGATGTGAGACTTGGAATAAGCCGCAGTCTTTCGTCTGGTAGGCTCCAACATCTCATAATCTAGCATTTGCGGGAATACCTGAAAGGTAGCCGCTAAATCCATTTTCTTATACACCGCAGCATGTTTATCCACATTCTGCGTGTAAATTTCAAACTTACTTTCTAAAGGTCTAGTTGCCATAATAATAAATATTTATAGGCGTTTTTTATTTTTATACCCGCCCTCTTCTCTAAATTAAATAAAAAATTAAATCTTTTGACCGAACACTTTGAACTTTTCATCCGTTTCTTCGGTATCTACTCTTTTTGCTTTTATACTCTTATTTAAGGAATTAATCAAAGTTCGCTTCCCTTTAATTTTCCCTTCCTGTACATTTGCTTCGTAATCATAACCTAATAAAAAGTCAGCTAATAAACGTAACTCCTTTTCAGGATTGGATTGAAGTTCGTGTTGTAACTTCTCTAAACGTGTAACCTTTCGATAATTACCCTTTTGGTCTTTTAAGGTTTCACTCTTGTTAAATAAAGCGTCTTTTATGAAAGATATTTGCTCATCGCTATATTTCCTTCCATCTATCTCCCCTTTATCTAACTTTGATTTTAGTTCTTGCTGCTCGGCTCGCTCTTGCTCTTTTTGCTGAGCTTTCCCAGTTTCTACTTTACTCGAAATAGTTTCTTGTAAAGAACCAAACTCCTTTTCAAAATATTTCTTATACTTATTATGTAGTTTTTCTAAGCCGTACTTGGCTAAATCCGTCTCTACATAATCTTCAATGTCGTCTTCCTCTATGTTCCGCGACTTAAAGTAAGCCTTTCCTAAAGAAGAAACATAGTCCTCAAAATCTTCAGAGTCCTTATCTACATCAGCATTAACTATTTGATTATAACTATGTAGTTTATTAAGCTCATCTTCCGTTACTCCATAAGACTTAATCTTATTTAGTTCCGCCAACTTAGGGTCTACCCCATATTGTTGCATTTCATGAGCCATTTCCCCTTTGATGCGACTCTCTGCTTTTTTCTTATAATTCTCTACGATTGCCTCTTCAAGCTGCTCGTCAGTTAGGTCCTCAGGGATTTCATAATCCTCAGGTAAGTACCCGTTAGCTTTCATTACTTCTGCTACAGGCGTGTGTAAATTTCCTTCTACTTCAACTTTTACCTCAGGTTCATCATTACCCTCGGCTTCCTCTTCTTGTAGTTTTTTCCCAAAAGGAGGTTCCCCCTCTTGTTCTTGTTCCTCTTGCTCAGGAGGTAATTGAGGCTCCTGCTTAGGTTTTACTTCTTCGCTTTGCCCCCGTACATCTTCTTTCCTGGCTTTTTCCACATTTTTGTCGCTTTGCACTTCTTCTTCGCTGCGCTTTTCATTGTCTTGGATGCCATTATCGTTTATTTTATCATTAAGTAACGTGAATGGTGATGTTTCCTTGCTCATAATTTTAAGTCTTTAACTAACTATTTCACCACCTTCGGTGGCTAATATACAAATAATATTTTTAATTTCCAAATATTTTAGGTTCTTTATTTTGTTCTATATGTAGCATGAATAAAATAAATACTAAAATTCACTGTTTTTTGCCATTGCAATACGTTCTTTAGATGCTAATTCCTTATCTTTCATACGTTCTTTAACTTTCATTTCAAACATACTACGTTGTAATGAATCAGGAACTGTGTTATCGTCAATGTCATTCGCATTAGCCATCTGCATAGCATTTAACTCAGCCATAGCCAAACTAACCTCATCGGAACGCTCCTGTCGTAGTGCCTTCATTTCTTCAACGTATTTCTTCATATCCATCTCTTGTTTAGTTTTTTGCTGCAACGCTTCTATTTCCGCTTGCTGCGCCTGTTGTACTTGTTTAGATTGCCGTCTCGAAACCTTCTCTGCAATCTCTTCCAACTCAGCAAAAGACTCTGCCTTAGCTAATGCAATAACTTCCTTAACATTAGCTCCGTTTTGTATAAACGCTTGCATTTGCTGTCTAACGAACTCTAACCGCTGTGTCTCCCTGTAATCGTCAACAACAAAGATATTGTACTCCCTGGTACTTAAAAACTCGTAATTAGTAGACATATAAGCAATAGACATATCATCTAATACTTTAGCCTTCATATCCTCATCATCAGCGTAAGCAGCTAAGGTTAGGTTTAATGTGTATTCTAATACGTCTCTTTTTAATTCTCGCCGCTCATTATGGAACTTAGCTAATTGTGCATCAGCCGCCTGTACATTCATTTGAGCAGTCGTAGCCGTAGTGTATTGACCCTGCTGACCTAATTTAGATACATTATAGTACATAGCTTGATACATCTCATTCTTAACATATTCCATATCTTTAAGAACGGATGCCATATCCGAAGTCTTGCTTAAATCAAAATTACGGAAAGCATTCATGTCGTATCTCGGGTCTTGACCTTCATACTTATCATTGACCAAACCAAAACTCAAATTATCCAGCATGGTATAAAAGTCCTGAAAGTCCATGTTATCAGGGAGCATGTTTACAGTACCTAATATCACTTTACCTAAATTAGTACGTCTATATTTTTCCCAATCTCTCCGCAAAGAATTATACTCGTACTGATAAGGCTTACCCAAATCAATGAAAGAAACTTTCTTGGAGTTATTCATTTGTGTATTGTACGTCCTACCAAATATAGGAAGCTTTACATCAAATGGGTCTTTTAAACTATTATACTGCCAAGGTACGGGCTCTACTTTTATTTTTATAGAACTCCCTATTTCTCCCAAAACTACACCATGCCATACCTGAGGAACTAAATGCCGCTCTACTTTTAAATCGCCCTTAGTTATATCTTTTTTGTAGTGGTCGGCCTTCCATAGCTCTACTCGCTTCCCTTGCACCTCTCTTGTTACCAACTTCATCCATCGTTGCCATTTCCAACAAACGTAACTTTCTCGTATTCCCCAAGTCCCTGACCGATTATTAGGGTTTCTTCTACGCCCCGAAACCATAGCGTAGATTAAATTTAATTTTTCCTGACCCTCTCTTGTATTAACCTGACCTATATAATCTTGTAACTCAGGGTTATTGGCTAAAGCTTCTGTAAACTCTAACTCTTTCCACTCATTAGCATTTTGACCCGAGCTTCCTCCATAGTCAGTAAACAACGACTCCAACTCTTTTAAGTCTTTTGTCATTAAATGAGAACCATACTTTTGTATAATGTCTTGCGGCGTTAAATACTGCTCATACTTAGCAAAAGTACCATCTTGTATTTTCTCTACATGCTCAGAACCATCCCAACACACATACTTAGGATTTAATACTTCTACTCTGGGCTTACCGTTTATTACGTTTAATCGGTATGCCTCCTCCGCAAAAGTAATAGCATTCTCAGCACCCTGAATTAATTTATTCTCAATGTTCTGCTCTTTTATTATATGAGTCAAAAACTTTTGAAATATAATTTCCTCAGGGGATTGCTGCAACTCCATCGTTTCCTGCAAATCATCAGGTATTGTGTTTTGAAGTTGTTTTTGTATTTCTTGCTCTACTTGTTGCCCTTGCTCACTATTTAGCTGCCTTGGGTCCTCTATACCTAATCCTTGGTAAAACTGCTGCCTAATTGCATCTTCTTTAGGCTTTATTAACTTTTGATATAAAAACTCTTTAGTTAATTTATTTCTATAACGGTCCCTGTAATTTCTTGATGTAGCTGAGTAATCTCTAACCCCAGCTATTAAAGGACGTTGTACAATTTCCCCCAAAATACGCATACTAATCGTATTTATGATAGGGAAATGCCTAAGCTTTAAGCCGCCTAAGGATTGATCTTTTCCATTTAACTTAAAACTAATATCATCTTGATGCTCCTCTAAAGTAGACCAAGAACCCCTATGAAGTTCTGCGTTTTCATCGTAATAAGCATAATCTTCTTCTGTTTTTGTAGATAAAGAATCATGGTAATCAATCATCGCCTCCGCTAACGCTTGCCCCCCTTTTCTCTTTTCACTCTCACTAATTAGTAATCGTAACTGAGGGTTCATATCGTTTAAATATGAAACCCCGTCTTTATCTATTAATTTAGACCAGTTTTCTTTATTTTTCATAAATAGGTTTACTTCTATTACGTTTGTGTATGAAACTCAATACATCTTTAACTTTTGTATCTTTGTTTCTTTGGTCATCGTAACTTTCTACTGGTCTTATTTCTATCTCTTGTACCCAAAGGGCTACCATAAACATAGCAGAAACGTAATCCGAATTACCTTCCCTTTTATAGTATTTCATTTCTTCAAGAAACCGTATAGATAAACACTCCTCTACCATACGTCTTTCCCTTTCTATTATTCCATCTTCGCCGACATATTCTCTTTCGTCAGGTTGTAAAGTATTAACATCTAATAAATCTACTAATGCTTTTTCTAATTTAGGAATCATCCCTGGTAATATCTGAATACCATAAACATTAGACCTTTTCTGTTTTACTTTTATTTTACTTAAAGCGTTATCAGGACGCATTTCTAATAAGTGCTCTCTGTTTGTACTTCTTGAATATCTAACAATACTATTTATGTTGTCTTCCGATAGTATTTTACATTGGTACAAAGCTGCTAACTCAAATGCTTTTTCATGGTTTTTATTAGTATCATTATACCGACCTATCCACTCAGCTACTATGTTAAACCTCACTTCGCCATCAGCCGCCCGAGGACGCATTAATTTAAAAACAGTAACCGCACACATAGATGTCCCCCCATCCTCTTTTAAAACAGGGTCATATGCTACTATGTATAAAGGTGTATAAGAATCCCAAGAAGATGCATCTGGAACAGGAGGCTCATAAATAACAGTAGCCCCAACAGGCTCTTTTCCTTGTAATGTATTTTCCTGCCTTAACTTATAGATAGGTTGCACGTTCTCTCTATCTATCGGCTTGTATGTAGCTTTTGTTTTTTCTGAATTTGTATAATCTATCCTAGCTACAATAGCTTTCTTTTTCCAAAGCCCACTATTTAACTCAGTAAGTCTATCATCAATAGTAGCTATTGGAAATGGATTGTCCGCAGTAGCCAAAAACATCTCTTGCGGTATGATAGGATAGGAAATACAATAACCTTCGTAAGCAATCTCTGAATCTTTTTTCTTAGACTCCCTTGCGGTAATTTCATCATTGAAGGCTTCCTCTATATTAGTATTACCGTTCTCGTCTTTATAAATATTCTTTCTATAGTAAGAAGGTATAAAAGCCCCTATCTGAGTTCCACTTTTCCCAAAATGGTCATCGTACCCTAATATATTGTAAGCCTTTGGGTTTTCAAAAGCATCCTGTACTTCTTTTGTTTTTTCTACTTGCCCGCCTGTTCCTATATACGCACAAAACCCAAACCGAGTATCTCTCGTTAAAGACCCTTGGTTCTCAGCATGTACTCTTTCAAACCTAGGCGTAAGCCCAACCTCTTCAATAACCATTTTACGAGCACGATAACCAACCCCCGCTGATGGGTTTACGTGATACGAAACATGAACAACTTTAGACCCAGGACCCTTTGTACCTGCATTACCTTTTAGTTTAACCTCATTAGTAAATGGATTATCAGTTCCAGGGGCTAAACTACCTGTTGAAGGTTTCCAAAAAATACCTTGCTCCTCCTGTAACCCTTTTTGATAAGCTCCTACCTTAGTACGTAAATGTTCTTGTAACGTTTTAAACTTAGATAAAAACTCAGAAGATTTTGAAGAGTCCCCTGACCCTACTACTGTAGTAGACTTAGTAGTACCTTGTAAAAACTCGTCTACCGTTTTAGCCCCGTTTGTATTATAATCGTGCCCAACTAATCCCTGAGCAATAGAAAAACTCTTACCTACCCCCCTTGTAGAAACTAATAAAAAGTCTTGACACTCATTTAACCATAAAGGCTTACCTAAAGGTTTTTCATGAGTAGAGTATAACATTTCTCTAGCCGAAACATATTCCTTGTAATCCCCATTAGGCTTAGTTAAATACTTTTTGTATTTATTTAAGTATATACGCTCCGCATTAGTTAAAGGTATTCCTTTTTGTATCTTTTCTAAAGGTCTATAACAGCTTCTTTCTTTATCCTCCGAAAAACCTGCAAACCCTTCACACTCTGCGAGCCCATAAAAAATAAACCACTCTACATCCCTTAACAAAGGAGATTTTTCAACTTCTGTACCAAAATCCCCCTCTTGGGTAATAACACCCATGCTTATGTAAAAATACAAAGTATTAGGCATCCATCTATATCCCCCCTCGTCTTTTAAAGAATCATAGTCATGTCCCCATTTACCGTTTATACAATAATCGAACTGTTCTTTCCAATAAATCTCAAATTGAGGTGTTTTCGGATGAAGTTCAGGATGCTCCTGGTTCATGAAATCTGAAATATCATGAAGCCGAAACGGTATTAGTTTTACAGGTTCTAAATTCAATTCTTCTGTTTATTCCAAAAGGAATTTTCTTGCTTGTCCCCCTTAGAGGACTCCATTTTATTTGTTTCTTCTATCCATTCATCTTCTGCGGTACTTAGTACTTTTTGCAGCCTCTGAATAGCTAATGTTTTATCTTCGCCCGCTTCCAAATCCTTTAACATCACATCAAAAGAATCTTGAAGCCGCTTATATCTTCTTTTTTTAGGAGGCATAGTTATATCAGGATACCTACGAATAACTTTTTCTATTATAGGTTCATCCCACTCAAATCTCTTTTTACCTTCAAAGAAACTCTCATCTACTAACCTACGCTTTTCCTCTTCTTGCAATCCGTAAAAGACACCATTGATATCTTCCGTCATGTGTATAGCCCACATAATCCTCCCCGCTTGCTCTTCTCCTTTTTCGTTTATTAAATTCTTAATACAAGGAAAATACGCTAAGTCAGGGTTTTGCTCAAAAAACGGAAACCTTGAATCGCCTTTTACTAATTGCCATTCCATAGAATTATTGTTGCATTCCTACTACCGCAAAAACAGTAACTTCCTCACCAGTATTAGGGTCAGTTGCTTTTAATACGTCTATGTCAAACGGTAACGATGTTAAGTTCCCCTCGCTATCTGCTAAAGCTACCGAAAAAGGCATATTATCATCTATTTCTTCTAACATAGTTTTGACCATACCCGCTGTTAATTCTTGTTGCTTTTTACTCATTTTACTCTTTTTATTGCCATTATTCTTCCCTCAAGATACCAGTATTTAAACTTCATACCAGTCTCCTTATCTTCCTTTGTCTTTACCCCATCAAACCAAAAACTTTTTTCTCTGCTTTTCATGTTGTTATTTTATTGAAAAAACCCTATCAAGGAGGGCTGCCGTGGCATTGGCAACGCACTCCTGATAAGGTCGAGAGGAAGGGTATCCTTATGTAACTATATTTGCTGTGAAACTTAATGTAACCTTACCCAACTTAGGATTAGGTATCAATACACCTCGTTTGTTTTTAACCTGCACGGGAATATTTTCTTTGGGCTTTAAATACACACTAACACGTTTAATGACATCCCCGATGTTATTTCCATTGTCATTGTAACTTGCCTTAATACCATTATCTAATATCTCTAAATTTGCGGTACACCCGCATTGAGGGCGAACCAAATAAACGATATCCTCCCCTTTGGTATATTGTGCAATCAAATCTCTTGTTAGGTCTTGAAACTCCCAAAACACCTCATTGCCTTTAGAGCCCGCTTTTATTTCGCCTACATCTACGCTTATGCTTTTAAACGCCTTCATACTCAATTTCTATTTTTATAGGAACAACTTCCCTAAATTTTTTATATTCTTCTAAGTCGGTTATAATCGGACCCCAATTTCCCTTAGAGCAGGACTCTTTAAAAGACATTGCTCTTTCAGGCATCTTACATCCACACTCTTTACATTTTCCCGCAGCTACACACTCCCTACATTCAAAGTCGTTTATCCGAATAAATAATTGCTCAATAATGTGAGGTTCTAATGCTCTTCTCATCAACACACCCTCAACAAAATGAACCCATTTAACAGGATTAGCCGCATCTGCAAATCGAACTCCGCTGGGGGACGCAAAATAAGCAGCCCCTACACAAATAGAATAACCTCCTAAAAATACCAATAACGCTGTACTAAACATCTAAAAACTTATTTACATCCTTAATGTACCCATCAATATAATTCAAAGGTAAATTAAAAGTGAACAAGTCTTTACGCTCAACAAAAAAGTCAAACGGGTTTGCCATTACTGTGTACTTAGCAAAATTCCTGCGCAAAGCAGCAATCTTTGAAGGGGGAGCCTGACCAATCTGAGTTGCATTGCTATTAGACATCCCATTATCAATCCAAGCTTCATAATCAGGATTACTAATCATTCGTGCATCACGGTCTTGTAACTTAACAAAATCCCCTTTCTTATAATTTACTTCTTCCCCCTCATCATTAATGTAAGTAGCTTGCCTTCCTGCGTTAAGTACAATCGCTACTGGGAACGTCAAAAGCTTTAGCTCCTTACTTGAAATCATACCTAAAGCAATATCAGGAGTGTCTTCATGGAAATCAGTAGGGTTGAATGTAAATACTCGTACAATAAGGTTCTTTCCCCCTATATTATAGTTATCCCACAAATCCTCGATATCCTGATTTATGAAATCCTCAAAAGACGTAAATAAGTTCCTGTAATCTTTTTGGGTTAATGAAAACTCTAATTTTTCATCCGCCAAACCATTATTATCACTTACTTTTTTTTCTTCTACTGAATCATTATAAATCAATCCCGTATCTTTATTTATACCCATGTTGTTGTTATTTCTTTTTATGAATTTCTCGTTTCCTCTTCTTTTCCTTCTTAATTCTATCACAAGCAGCCAATGCCGCTTCGTACTTCTTTTTATATGTTTCTATCCGTTGAGGGTTTCTCCTTTTAGCCCTCCTTGAAGCCATTAACTGATCTAAATACTTCTCTTTTAACTTCTCTACTTTAGTTATACGAGGCAGTAACCGACCAAAATGCTCTATGCTTATGTTTGGGAACTCATTCTCATTTAAAGTCTCCTTTATGTTATACCAAGATAATTGAAATATCTCTTTAACATGCTTAGGGTCCATTCCCATTTCTTTTCCTACTTGGTTAAGTATTTTACCCATCGGAACATTTACCCAACCCTTAGTAGTCGCTATGCGCCTTTTTAACGCCTCTATCTCTTCTTTACTCTTCTTCCTTCTCCCCATATCCTATTTTCAAAGAAAAAGCTCCAGGAGGTGAGGCTAAAGGTCTAGGAATAATTTCAAATATGTTGTATCCTGTCTTAGCCCACTTCGCTACCCCAATCTTATTTTTATAGTTTCTTATCTGTTGCCTACCATTCAAATACTCGTTGTTTAAAAAGTATCTTGATAAAGCCGCCATGTTGCTTATATTACCGCCTTCTTGCTTAAACTTGCAGCAATGAGCTAAAAAATAGGTTTGCTTTTCGCTTAACCTATTCTCTTTATCCATTGTTAAACCTATCAAGTTAATCAATGTAGTGTAATACTCTAAAACATTACCTGTTTCAGCATAAAGATTTTCACATCCAGTCGAAGACTTAATTTCTAATGCCATGTTGTTCCCCTTTTCCCTTTACAACCGCTAATATAAGAAAAAGAATTGGAATAACCAAATAAATTAGGGTATATTTTTGTAATTTGTTATACTGTTTTTGGTTTTTGTTACAATTAGCATAAACTAAATATTTTTTAAAAAAGTTATGTTTTTATTTGGTAGTCTCAATTTTTTTTCGTATTATTGCAGTTCATTGCAGAAATTATGGGCAGGAAGCAACAACTATGTTAGGGTTTAAACAAGCACCAATAGTAAAGAAAGGGTTTTATCAGTTCTCAGCGTCAGCTACTGATAGAGCCCTTCCTGTGCTTAATAAACACCAAGTTGTTAATGATGCTTTAATTGATGACATTGATAAATACATTACCCGAGATTTAATTGATACGAATAGATTAGTTAAACTCGATGTGTTTAATGAGGGAATCCAAGATAGACAAAACTTCTTTTCTACTTATAAAAACAAGAAAGGAAATAAGTTAGGACTTCTTGTTAATTTAGGAACTAGTGTTGAATTAATACGAAAAGGGTTCTTAAATGAAGATTTCCTTCTTCAACGGCTTAGATGTGCTGGAGAGAAAAACGGGGGTTACTTTAGAAAGAAAGCGCAATTAGGTAAAAAGTGTAATATCAAAAGTCAAACTTACGAATCTTTAAAGGTTCTTAAAAGTTTTGGTTTTTGTGATTTTGAAAAAGTACACAATTATCGAAATGCTTCTTTGTATTTTAGTCCTATTCAAGAATGGGTGTTTTTACCTTATTTCATTTTGAAAAGTAAAAACGCTTATAAGTCCTTTATTCTAGCTGCCGTAGAATCTTATATGCTACGGGGGATACATAAAAAAGAAACTAAAGGGGTTACTAAATTTGATGAAGTAAAAAGAAAATGGGTCACTGAACAGTATTCTAGCACTTCTAATAGTGTTAGAGAAATGAAGTTTAAGAGAAACCAATCTTTTTATGAAGGTAAGTTAAAAGACTCGTTTATAGTTGATTTTTTAAATCCTAATGGGACTGCTAATATCACAGCTAGAACTTTATCTAATTGGAGACATAAAGCAAGGTATAATAGTTACTTTACTAAAAACTTATATATTCCTGTTGAAGGAAAAAAAATAAGTAAAAAGTTTCGCGGCAATTCTACTTTATTTACTAGATGTAGTAATCAGGTTATGTTGTTACATTCAATTAGAAATATAACTACTTCTATTCCGATATTTCGTATAAGATGTTTAGTAACACCTTTTCTGTTACTAAAACATCAAACTAAACAAAACAAATAAAAAGGGATTTAAAAAACAACTTATCCTTTTAGTAACAAAGTTTTGTATAGTGCTTTTTCTATTATTATTGAATAAATATTCAATATACGAAAAAAATCGGAAATTTTACTTTTTGAGGAATTGTCCTTAAAAAGAAAGACCCCTTATTGTGTTATAAAAAAAGACATAACAAAATTGGAAAATAATGGGGTATTTATTTGGATAAGTCGTAGGTATTTCGTATATTGCAGGTAAATAAGACAATAACTATGGAAACAAGAACCAAAGAGCTTGTGGGGTGGCTCGAAGACATAAAAGAAACCTCATCAGAGATTAATTTTTTAAGAGGGTATGATATTCACGATGTAGAGTATTTAGCGAGTTTCAAGCTTTCGCTAACCCTACTTCTACACATTGTTAATGAAACTTACACACAAGGGAAGCATTACCCTCAAAGTTTAGTTTCTGAGTGGGTATTAGAGAATCCAGAGAATTATACAATCTCTTATTTAGTTCAAGGCGGGGAAGCTGTTACAGCAGAAGACGTAGTAAACGAGCTTAGTAACTATGAGTAGTCCTATCTTAACCTTAATTGTATCTAACGCACAGGCGGATATATTTCGCTTCTGTAAGGGCAAAGGTCCTATATACAACGTTGTGTATGTAGAGTCTCTTTTAGACCTGTTAGACCTCTCTAAAACGAATATGAGTCAGTATTGGGATAAGGATAAAAATACTATGTACACCGAAGCTAAAGTACATTTGCAAGGTTTGGTAGACGGGGATTTAAAACAATGGCTTCTTTACAAAGGGGACAAGATAAATAAAGGATATCTATATGATAAGTTTGAAGAAGTAGAGTCTGAGCTTGTTTCTTATGCTTTGTTCAAATCTATTTTGCAGAAAGTTAAAGAAGTACATTTTGATTTACAACAAGACAAAGAGCTTGTAGATTTCTTTGCTTTAGACAAAGCATATAAGTTCTTAAAAGCGAGTGTAATTACAGTAGAGACCCTAATTAGGAAACAAAGGTTTATAATGCCTAAGGTTTTGTTTAAAAGCCGTATGATAGATAGCCCCTTTCTTATAAAAAATAAGGACGCTGCTATTTCTTATTGCGAAGAATTAGTAAACAAAATAAAAGGATATAAAAAAGAAGCAAAAGAAAAGCTACCTAAAAAAGGCAATGTAGATATTGTAAATGATTTTTTGTTGGGGTGGGTTAAGTTTAACGATAGAAAGATACTCAATGGCTAAACCGCAACTAATTGAAATAGAGGCACATAACTTAAAATCTAAACTTTTTTTTAAAAAAGGTAAACTTTTCGGGAACTTTAATACGCCCAATGGCGTTGTACATATCGACAAGCAAGTTACTGTTTTGGATAGGTTTAAAATAACTAAAGAAGAAGTATTAGCTTTACTTAGAATAAAATAACATGGGCTTGAATTGGAATCGACAGGGCGGATGATGTTTTGTAAAACAGCAGTGGGATTGTACTAACGCACTTAACACGATGTACAAACACTTTGATTGGCGACATTAGCAATCAACTGGCTATCGAAGCGTGTAAGAACGCAGCCTTAAACGGTGGTAGTACGGTCGGGGTTTCAGCAAACCTTGTCACCCAAGATGCTGACTCTATGCTTGCGGAAGCGGCGTAGTTTAAGAGTTTCTTATTTCTCTAAAAAATAAGTGGTGGAGCGGATTCGGTTGAGTCCCCTTTTTCTTGGGCAGAAATAAAATGCAACCTATGCTGTTAACTAATTTACAAAATTGAAACGTGACTGGACTCGGGATCGTGGCCCGACAAGTCCACAAAGCTCACTTCTGTCAAGAGCCATCTAAGTAAATAAAAGGCAGTGACGGCTCGGAAAGACGAGCAACATTGCGCGGTGGACAAGTGGTAAGTCGTTGGGCTCATAACCCAAAGTCGGAGGTTCGACTCCTCCCTGCGCTACTAAAGTATCTGAATCAAGCTAGTATTGGTAGTAGGATACAACCGCAATAAGATGTGGCGGAATTGGTAAGACGCTCCGGGTGTATTGTAACCCTCCTTAGCCGTATGAGGAGGTAAACTAGCTAAGTGCATGGACAAAATCGGAGAGATACACGTGCAGGTTCGAGTCCTGCCATCTTATTGTTTTTATAACTAAGTGTAAGGCTGTTAGTCTAGTAGTCTAAGGCACCTCTGAAAGAGGGGGAGACAGGGGTTCAAATCCCTTACAGCATCTTAGTTTTTCATGGGCAGGCTGTGAATCGGATACTGGTTAGCCGAGCTTGATTGTGACTCAAGTGTCGAAAGACTTGCGGGTTCAATTCCCGTCACAGTCCCTTTTGATTAACGTAAACTAAAAAAAATGATTAACGTAAACGAACAAGATTTGAGAAAAATAAGTTTGGAAATAACACTCAAGTATATCAACATAGCACATTCTCAAAAACTTTCGACAGAAGAGTTTTTGCAAAAAGCTGATGCGGTATATAACTTTTTGGCGGAAAGAAAAATAAAATAAAACTATGCGTAATCAAAAAAAGTATAAATGTTTATTAGAAATAAAGACAATAGGAGTAAAAGAAGAAGAACGTAGAATACTATTTGAAAAAGGGAAGCTTTATGAGGACGTTTCCGATCGACCTATGGAAGGGGGTCTTTTACATAAGGATGCACATGGGAACGGGTTAGGGGCTGTGTTAATTGCGGAATCGGGCCGACCCATCCCGATAACCCCTGAGGCGGGTATGGAATTTTTTGAAGAAGTGAACTAAACAGAAATGAATGTATTTGAACAATTAGGGTGTACAGAGGATTCAGAATACGAAGGTGTTTACAGTCACTATGAATTACCTTTTGAATTAGTGGAAGAAGATGGTTTCATATCTTTGTATGTTAATTTAGAGTACGAGGTTTCCCGCAAAAAGATACCTTACACAAAACAAGCCTTGGAGAACTTAATAGATGCGTTTAATCCAAAACAATAAAAATATGAAACAGTATAGACATCAATTAGTAAAAGACAATAACCTGCAATACTATGCAGTTTGCTGGAAGGATAAAGAAAACACATTACCTATTATAGAAGATAAAATTAAAGAAATAAATCAGTCTTTAGTTATTTCTTATTGTACTTATGGAAGGTTTGAAATAGAAAATTTACTGTTACGTGGTAGTAGAGTTAAGTTACAGAGAGGGGATATGTTAGTTTTCACATTTGAGGGCACTGATTTCAAATCTATAACTACATGGTCTCGTAATGAGTTTGATAAGACTTTTGTAGAGGTTACCACCCCCAAGGAGTCCGTATTAGATCGGGAGGAAAGAGAACAGCAAGAAAATTATAAAAAACATTTAGATAATATAAATTCGGCTTTGGAAGGATATGATATTATAAATCCATTAGACCATGTAGTTATATCCGAAGGGAGACGTAAAGGGAACACTACAAAAATAGCGGATAAAATAATCCAACTTCTTTTTGAAGGACATACAGTAGCAGTGCTAGACCATGTAAAAAACGGATGTGCTTCTGATAATAATAAACGGTTATTTGGTATTGTAATAAACAGATTAAAAAAAGAACACGCAGAACATACATTTAAAGCGTATGCTGTAAATAGCGACCAACCACATGGTAGGTTTTCAGCATTAAGCATTGTACGCTTCTAAAAAAAATGAGAAAATGGCAATAGTAGGAACTTTTATATTGATACTTTTTTTATATTCAGTATATCATTTCATAAAAAACGGAAGAGAGTTTTAGTATGAAACTAACCAAAAACATTAGATCAGAAGAAGTATTACCCGAAGCCTACCACAAAAGGTATGGGGCTAAAAATGGTATGAGAGCTATGAACCCATCTACGTTTTTAACTGTTCAGTATTTGATAGATACTTTTGGTTGGGAATATGTAGAAATAAACACTTGGCTTTGGGGAGGAGTTAGAGACGAGAGTGGACTTCGTATTAAGGGTCATAACTATTATAGGAATGGGTGGGGTTTACACGATAACGGGAATGCGATTGATTTTAGACCCTACTACATAAAAGACGGGGAAAAGAAATACTATCCTATCATAGACATACATAAAGAGCTGTTAGAGTGTACATATATACGAGATAGGATGAGAGCTTTAGGAGTGTATAGAATGGAGGTAGCATGGTTAGCAACTACGTGGATTCACTTAGATTGTGAGTATACAAGGGATCAAGCGGATTTAATATTTGTGTCTAAGGATAAAAGGTTTAGTTTAGGTGAATATGAAAAAGAAATAAAAGAACGTTATGGGTGATATTTTAGAAGTAGAAAATGTGGATTATGAATTAATTAACGGGGTCTATTTTAAAAGTGAAAAAGACATAACCTCTGAATATTTAATAGAGCTATGTAAAGTAAAATATGAGTATACGGTTTTAGTTAAAATATATATTATAGATACGGATAGTATCTATAATAAATGGAACAAAGTACTAAATGGAGCAGTAGTTACTTTACCTGATTTCCAATTAGAACTTATGGCAGAAGTTGAGCTATGGCCTAAGTATTTTATGCCTAAATTCACCAATACAACTATGTTATATTATGATGGTAAAAAATATTATGAGGCATCATACAATTCAGACCCTATTGCTTCCCTTATGGAGGCTATTAATTTTGCAATAGAATATGGGCTTAGGGAAAGTAAAATAACACCGTATTAAATATAAAGTAATGAGTAAGTTATCAAAAGTAGAAAAAGACGCGTTAGAGGACATTGTATATAATTACAAATCCAAATACGAGGAGGGGTTAACCGAACCTGAGCAACTTGATATATTAAGTAATTTCCCGCAAATAGAAAAGCGTGAGTACATGTTAAAGTTGGGGGTACACACAGGAATAATAAAAGGAAAAGACTTTTTGACTTTTTCTGATGATGTATATTATGCAATTTTGCAGTGCTTAGAAAGCAGGGACCCTTTCATTTCGGAGTGGGATTAAAAGGTTAAGCACCTGTGCCTGAGTGGTCTAAAGGAACGGTCTGCAAAACCGTAAAGCCGTCGGTTCAAATCCGACCAGGTGCTCAAAAAAAATAAAAAAATATGAACTTTATAATAGACAAAGAGCATAAGCAAGTAATAGTAGAAGGGAATTTCACCATATCTGATATGGCTACTTTACTTTCCGCCGAAGTATTAACTAACTACACCATAAAAACTATGGATAGGATAGCCTTTACTAATCTTGTAATGCAAGGAAACACAGGTTATGGGGAATGTGATGAGAGTTCTATAAATATAAAATATGAAATATAGTGAACTTTTTCTAAACCAAATATGTTAATATAGAAAACAACAACATGGCAAAAATAAAAGTAAAGAAATTAGACCCGAATGCAAAGCTCCCTAAATTCAGCACAGAAGGTGCGGTAGGAGCAGACTTAGTAGCAACAAGCAGACGAATTGTTGAGGAAGCAGGATACGGGTATGTTGAGTACGGAACAGGTCTTGCGTTTGAGCCCGAGGATGGGTATTGGTTAGAAATAGTACCTCGTTCATCTTTATCCAAAACGGGTCTAATTTTATCCAATTCCGTAGGGGTTATTGACATTGATTATAGAGGCGAAGTGTCTTTTAGGTTCAAATATATTCCAGGGACCGCAGCATATCAAGTAGGAGATAGGATAGGTCAAATTATTATTCGTAAGCATATCCCCGCAGAATTTGAGGAAGTTGATGAATTAACGGATACCGAGCGAGGTTCAGGTGGGTATGGAAGTACAGGACGATGATAGCACGTAAGAAAAAAACATGTAAAGGCTGTGGGAAACAAAAGTATTTGTTTGGTCATGGTATGTGTAAATATTGCTACGGAAAAAAACAGGCGGCAAAGCAAACTAAAAAGAAAAGAAAGCCTATAAAGCATACTTCCTCTGTTAATACTTATAGAGACTCTATGGGTAACAGGTACACCAAACAAGAAATAGATGCTTATGTACGAGAAGCTAAAGCCTTAAAAAAGCAGAAGTTTTTAGAAAAGCATGGATATATATTTTGTGAGGTATGTGAAAGAAATGATTGTACTCCTGTTGATATGTCCCATTTGGTAAGTGTAAAAGAAGCTCAGGAGTTAGGTAAAACGGAATTAGCTTGGGATGTGAATAACATAGAGTGCCATGGTAGAAAGTGTCACATGGAGCATGAAAAAAAGTCGCACAAAGAACGAATGCAAAAATACTTAGAAAATATAACTAAATGAATAGGCAAGAAAGATTAAAACAGCAAAGGAGGGCACATGCTTGTAAAAATCCTCCTGAAAGAAGGGAGCAAGAATGGTTTTTAGATATTAACGATGAGAATATAAAAGTAGTAGATTTAGATGATTTAGGGGTTGATATACTATCTGATTTACTAGAAGCTCTTAATATCCAAATAACAGAAGTAAGCGATTCTTCTGAAGAAGGGGTGTTTTTTATTGACGGGGAGGGAAAAGAATCTAAGCTAATGGACATAGAAACGCTTTCTTTAGAGGAACTATTAGAAAGCTATATAGGGGCTCCTTGTGCTATACCTCATACTACATTAGAAGATGTATTAGATACAGTAAAGGTTAACGACCCTTTCAGTTTTGAGGATTTTAAGGAGTTTTTGGGTAACTATCATATAACAACTTCACCACAACCAACTTTCTTCCGACAACCTTAAAAAAAGAGTAAATAATGTCTCAAACAAAACCAAAACCGAGAGGTGCTAAAAACCCAAGGTTAAAAATAGGATTTACGGACGAGCAAAAAGAAGCGCATAGGCTATTCCATCAATATGATGTAAACTTCATAAACGGTAGGTATGGTACAGGTAAAACACTATCTGCTGTGGGAATAGCTATATTGGGCATAAGAAAAAAACAATTTGAAAAAATTTGGATAACAAGACCCATTCTTAAAAATAAGCTTGGATTCCTTCCAGGGGATTTAGAGTCTAAAACAGCTCCTTGGGTATTTCCTATAATTCACAACTTTAATCAATGCCAAGTTGCGGCTACTACCCAAAAAATGTTGGACACTCAACAAGTTGAGATAAAGCCTATTGACTTTGTTAAAGGCGTAACCTTTGTAAATAGTGTAGTGATTGTAGATGAGTATGAGGATTTAGAGTACTCTGAGTTCAAACTACTTTTGAGTAGGTTAGGGAAACACTCCAAAATAATTTTTTGCGGAGACCCAGACCAAACAGATAGCAGCATTAAAGACCCGTGCTTTCCTCATATAAAAAAATTGAAGGATAGTGGTTTGGTGGGTTGGAATACATTAGAGATAAACCATAGGAACGACAGCCTTGCTGACATTTTTGAATATTTAGAACATTAATTATGAAGCCAATAGTATATTTCGAGGGGAAGCGATACGAGCTTATTTTCCAAAAAGGAGATAATGCTTTTATTAAAGATTTAGAGACAGAAGAAGTACAAGATGTCAACACAGAGGATATTGAGTTAGTAGAAGATGAAAAAGATTTTTTAGAAAAGCTTACCCTAGATGCTATTGAGCAAAGCCAAAAAGCTGAAAATTCTTATTTAACCATAGCGATGGGGCTTCATTTTTTAAACTGGTTATTAACTAATGAAATAACAAGTAAAGAAGTACTTGGTAGTAATATGGATTTTACTTGGGCAGTACCTTTAGAAGGAGACCAAGTATTGTGTATGGAATTATACATTGGTGAAATAGAAGAAGATGCAGATTAGAGATATGCGATACTGGATAGAAAATACAATAGCTAATGTAAGAAGGGTAATAGACTACATTCCTACAATTTGGCGGCTTTGGGATAGGGAACCTGAAAGTGTTTATATTGTTTTGCGGAAGCAATTAACTCGGCTTAGAGGTAATGCTAAGTTAGAGGATTCTATAAAAATAAACTTAGCCATAGGGTACATTAAAATGTTAGAAAATGATTGTTTTTTCATTGATAATGAAATGACAAGGCTTCACAACAAATACGGGGAAAAATTGTTTGAAGTTGCATTTGATGAAGGTACATTAAAGTACGTTTATGAATTAGAGGGTAAAGACTTGCATGAGGAACACGCCCAAGCCTATATTAGAGCGGAAGCCCGAAGAGTAAAAGCAAAAGATATGTTATTCAATATCCTAAAAGAAGATTTGGAAGGATGGTGGTATTAAAGTATGCAAAAAAGACTCTCAAAAATTTAGCTAAGTTAAGTGGGGTTAATCGAAACTTACCTCACCCTAATTCTACATACCCGACAGGTGGAAAATTTTTTGGTGAAGTAATGAACCTTTTTTAGATTAGGTTTGTTAGTAAAAGAAAACAATAATGAAATATATATTTAAACTAACCCAAGAGGAATTAGAAAAGGAAAGGGATTTAGAGAGTCAGCTAAAGATGTACGAAAGTATGACGAATAGGGTTTTATCTTACAATGACCTTATAGAAGAGCATGAAGAGTTCATATACCAAATATGTAAAAAGTATGGGGTTAAGGCTGGGTCTACTTATAAAAATACAGAGTTTGATAAACTCGAAGGTGAGCAAGTGCCCCACATTGAGGGTATGGGTATTTTCGATAGTCAAAAAACTGATTTTTCTTCCTCCGAAAGAATCGCTATCCAAAAAGAGGAAATAGTAAGTGTCTCCCCTACCAATAAGGGAAAAACAATAGTTAGGTTGAGTGATGGGCGTACCGAAGTGTTAGAACACCCATTTAAAGAGTTTTTGTTTATGTTAAGTACAATTTAAAATGGTAGAAGTTTGTAAAAACCTATTTGTAGGCGCACAGAGCGATTATGAGAGAAAAGTAAGGGGTAGGGAAGGTTGGTACGTTATTCATGCCGCTAAGGAGCCATACCACCGCAAAGCGTTGAATTATTCGGGGCAATCCGCACCAAAAAGTCACAAGGAGTATTATTTCGCGGCAAGAAAAGATAGATTAATACTGAACTTAGTAGATGCCCCCGATGTTAAATATATATCGAAGCAAGCCATAGATGCGGCACTAAAAGAAATTGAAGTTCAGCTAAACAAAGGGAATAAGGTGTTTTTGCATTGTAATAAGGGGCAAAGCCGATCGCCAGGAATAGCTTTTTTACATATGGTACAAACAGGGAAGTTATCAGGAGATAATGTTTATGATTTGTTTACGCAGTTTCAAAGAATTTACCCAAATGTCAAGTTGGGGTTGGGTATGGATACGTACATTAGACAAAACTGGAAAAGATGAGCTGGAATTATAGGTTTTTCAAGTTAGAGGGGTATTCAGGGAATTATATAAACCTGCGCGAAGTATATTACAAGGACGGTGAAATACAAGCGTGGTCAGCCGAACCTTGCGAATTGGAAATTTGGGGAAGTGCAGAGGAAGCCCGAGAGGAGTTCACAAAAATATTAGATGCGTTAGACAAAGAAATTTTGGTGGAGTCAGAGCTCAACAAAAAGCTAAAAAGTAGGAAATTATGAGTTGGGAATACAGATGGTTTAAAGAAGAAAGTCCTATAGGGTCTTATTTCACTTTGAGAGATGTTTATTATCGCGATGGTAAAATAGAGGCGTGGGAAAAAGAAGGGGTGTCCCCAGTTTTCCCAAGCAAAGAAAATGCAAAACAAAGTTTAAATAGCGCATTGGCCGCTTTAGACAAAGAAATTTTGGTGGAGTCGGAACTTATCGAAAAGCTAAAAAAGCGATAAGGTATGATGTATCATGTTTTGCCTATAAATGACATTAAAGCCCATCAAGAGGAAAGTAGTTGTATTTGCAGCCCTACCGTAGAAATAGTAGAGTCAGGAGATATGTTAATAATACACAACAGTTTTGATGGTCGGGAAAATTCATAACAATGCGAGAAGAATTTGAATTAGAAAAAGGCAGCAGTAAATATACCGAAGAAGAGTTCATAGAATGGTTAAAGGCTGTGGATGGACGTATGGAAAAATATGTAAAAGAGAGTATACAAGTATTTTGGGAGGATGACCCTAAAAACTCTGAAGACTTTCGCCTTTTTTCGGACATACCCAAAAAATAAAAAATTATGAAAATAAGATTAGATACAACGACTAAGACAATTCAGATTGAGGAATCTGTAAATATTGGGGAATTGATAGAAACCTTAGAAAAGTTGTTGGGGCCTGATAAATGGAAAGCCTTTAGATTGCAAATAACCTCTGAACTTAATTGGAACCCCTACCCTATCTATATTGAACCACGACAAAAAGACTGGTGGCATTACCCTTGGTTTCGGTATGATACCCCTAACGATTCAACCGCCCCAAGGTTAGAAGGGGGTACGTTTGATGTTACTATACAATAGACTTAAATTGGTAAAAATAAAAAACATGATAACAAAAGAACAATTAGAAGAACTAGGATTTGAATGGGATGGGAAAACAAAAAGTATTTATACAGGTAACCCTTCTAAGTTTTATTGGAAAAAGGATAAGCCCCATATAATACCTGGGCATGATTCATTAGTCGTAACTTTAGATTTAGAACCCCCTTTTGTCACTTTAACTATAGAACATCAAAGCAGTTGGTCTGATACAAAGGAGCAAGCCTTTAAGGGAAAATGTACTAACATTGAATTTTTTAAGGATGTATTAGAGTCTTGTTGTAGTTATTATTAAGAAAAAATAAAAAAAATGAAAGCTGTAATACATATTTTAAAAGAATTAAAAACTAAAGAAGAGCAAAAGTTCATAGCTAACTCTTTGTTAAAAAGAAATTATATTGGTAAGAGACCTGACCTTAGTTTAGATTTAAGCCTAACCCGAATAGCGGAACTAAACGAAGCTATTTCCATATTAGAAAATAATATGGCTGCGAAGCCTAAAAATAACCCTAACGCTTAATATCGAATTATGAAGTGTAGCACAGAACAAATCATAGGGCATCTTATTTTGAAAGGGTTCATTCCCAGAGATGCTTGTTTAGAATTAATTGATTTTTTCCATAGAGATATAGATAGTTATAATCCTAAGTATAATTGGAGCATATACTTAGATACTGAAACAAATAAAGTTCAAATAAGCGATTCTTTAGGTTGGATACCTTTTGATAAAGTAGTTACTACCCAAGAGGATTTAAACAAAGCGATTGAGATATATTTTGCGCAAATAAAATAACAACATAACAACTTCCACCACCCTTCATAACAAATACACAAATAATACAAAAAACA
>Ga0102926_1000445_pt1 | contig 23728 bp, 18 predicted proteins | sample SalPonR1_A_D2_MG_FD_78173 | JGI IMG/M metagenome (GOLD analysis project Ga0102926, IMG submission 78173) | Salt pond soil microbial communities from South San Francisco under conditions of wetland restoration - Salt Pond MetaG R1_A_D2_MG | ecosystem: Environmental > Aquatic > Marine > Intertidal...
AGATTATTATAACATTTATTATTTCTTCTAATAACAATATCCCAAGAATAAAAAATTCAATAGAAATGCTTAGCAGAGAATATGGTTCATATATTAAAACAATTAATGGTGAAGAGTATTATAGTTTTCCAGATGCTAAAACCTTGAGTCTGGCTAAAATTGAAGATTTAAGGGCTTGTGGTTTAGGTTATCGGGATAAATACATTCTGAAGACGAGTCAAATGATTGTTGATGGTAAAGTTAATTTAAAGGAAATTAAAGGAATGTCTCTTAAAAATGGAAAAAAAGAACTAAAAAAATTAATGGGGGTTGGTAATAAAGTGGCGGATTGTATCTTATTATTTGCTTGTGAAGAACCAGCCGCCTTTCCTGTGGATACCTGGGTTAAAAAAGTACTAGCAGCTTATTATGATTTTCATAATAAAAAACAAGAAGCTATTAATACCTTTGTAGATGAGCATTTTGGTAAATTTGCAGGTATTGCTCAACAGTACCTATTTTATTATATTCGTAAAACAGATCATTTAAATCAGTCGACTAAAAAAAATACTTAAACTTGTATAACAACCATTAATAGTGTTATACTGAATGTAACATTAAATAGAAATTTTAGAATTAAAGGAGAGTAGATATGCTTAATAAGAAGATTGAAAAGAAAATTAATGAACAAATCAATGAAGAATTATTTTCAGCTTATTTATATTTAGCAATGGGTGCTTATTGTGAAGACATTAATTTACCAGGGTTTGCTAATTGGATGAATGTTCAATTTGAAGAAGAGCAGTTTCACGCAATGAAATTCATTAACTATATTAATGAGCGTGGGGGAAGAGTAGAACTAGAAGCCCTTGAAAAACCACAAGTAGAATGGGAAGATATGATTGATGTTTTTGAAGCAACATTAAAACATGAACGACATATTACTAGTAAAATAAATGAAATAATGGACCTTGCAATCGAAGAAAGAGACCATGCAACAGTATCATTTTTAAATTGGTATGTTGATGAGCAGGTAGAAGAAGAAGATACTGCTGAAGGAATCTTAGATCAACTCAAAATGATTGAGGGTAGAGGTAATGGGATGTTAATGATGGATAAGGAGATGGCTGCTAGAACTTTTACAGCGCCAACGGAAGAATAAATATCTTATAGAAGCCCCTTAATTAGGGGCTTTTTACATATTTTTTAGAATTTAAGGAGTGAGCTAAACATGAAGAAAATACTACTAATGGCATTCATTATTATTTTAGCGATGTCATTAATTGCATGTAATCAAACAACTGAAGAAATGATTGAAGCAACTGAAGCAACGGAAGAAACAATTGAGCCAGTTGCAGAAGGAACAAATGAAGAAGAGATTGTAGAAGAAAATATAGAGGTGAATGTTGCTGGATTAAATGGTCCTACGTCAATAGGGATGATTAAACTTTTTGAAGATTATACAAATCCAGAAGAAAATATTCAGATTAATTATACAAACGCAAGTGCACCAGATCAACTTGTTGGAAAACTTATTCAAGGTGAATTAGATTTTGCAGCAGTACCAACAAACTTAGCTTCAGTAATTTATAATAAGACAGATGGCGCTTATCAACTAACAAATATTAATACATTAAATGTAATCTACATATTAACGAATGGTGTTGAAATTAATTCTATTAAAGATTTAGAAGGAAAAACCGTCCATATCAGCGGAAAAGGCGCGACGCCTGATTATGTGATGAAATACTTGTTAAGTGAAAATGGACTTGAAGTTGACAAAGATGTTATTCTTGATTTTTCTTTAGACCATGCATCATTAGCTCAAGCTTTGAGTGCTGGAGATGTTGAAATCGCAGTTTTACCACAACCATTTGTAACGACTGTTCGCATGAACAATCCAGAGATAAACGTTGCAGTTGATTTATTAGATGAATGGGAAGCCATCGCTGGGGATTCATTATTTGCAATGGGAGGACTAATCGTTCGTACAGATTTTGCTAAAGCACATCCAGAAGTTGTAGAAGCCTTTTTAGGGATGTATGATGAAAGTGTTGCATATGTAAATAAAAATCCTAAAGCTGCAGCAGCATTAGTCGAAAAACATGGTATTTTACCAAAAGCTAAAATTGCAGAACTTGCGATTCCTCTAAGTAATATTGTATATATGGATGCCTACGAACATAAAGAGGCTATAAATGAATACTATCAGATTCTATATGATTTTAATAAAGCTTCTGTTGGGGGACAATTACCAGATGATGCTTTTTACTATAAAAAGTAAAAAACTATAAAATAAGTGGGGGTAAATAAGAAACCGCCACTTTTTTAATGAAATTTTAATAAATACTTTGATATTTTTTAATATTAGTGGTGTATGATTAACTCGTAGAATAAGAAAGTGAGGCAAAATAATGAATGAAATACCTGAGTTAAAAGAAAAAAAGAATTTATTAGGTAAGTTCTCAAATATTTTTATTGAAAGATATCGAGTTGCATATTTAGTTATAATTGCTATTATACTAATTGGTGGTTTGTTTTATCAACAATTACCACGAGAATCTTTTCCTGATTCGGCATTTAATGCTGCGGTAACCTATGCACTTTATCCCGGCGCATCTGCTGAGGACGTGGAAGCTGCAATAGTAGATCCTATTGAGAAGAAATTGAATGATGTTGATGGTGTTGAATCTGTAACGGCCATTGCACAAGAAGGCGTGGGTCAAGTTATTGTTCAATATGACTTTGACAAAAACCCTGAAGATATGTTACGAACTTTTCGTTCGAAAGTATCGGAAATTGATTTTCCTGATGGGGTAAGTGACACTGAAATCATAGAGTTTACTACTTCAGAAATACCGATTTTTAGATTTGCAATTACTGGAGATTATGATCTTACAGAACTTAAAAATATTGGTATTGAGTATCAGAAGGATATAGAAGCCATAAATGGTGTTACAAAAGTAGATCTTGTAGGTGGCTATGATCGTGAAATTAGAGTAGAGTTTAATTATGATCAATTAGCTAAGCATAATTTAGACTTAAATTCAGTTAAAAATGCTATCCAAAGTACAAACATAAATTATCCTATTGGTGGAAAAGCATTAGATGGTGAAAACTTTTCCCTTAGAGTAAATGAAAGTTTTGAGTCGATTGAAGATGTAAGAAATCTTATTATTTCTTCAAGTGGTAACGCAACTTTGCGATTAAAAGACATTGCTAAAATTTATGATGGATATTCTGATGTTGAAAGCTTTTCTTCGCTTTATGTTAATGTAAAGGGAAAAGATACTGAGTCAAACCCAGCAGTTTACTTGTCAGTTTTTAGAGACGGTGGAACAGATACCGTTGGGATCGGAAATCAAATAAAAGAACTAATTGAGAATGGAAAAGGTAGCATATATCCATCAGATATGACTTTCTTTATTACTCAAGACGATTCTGTTCAAGTACAAGAAGATTTAAATTCCGTTGTAGAAAATGCAGTCAGTGGACTGTTAGTTGTAATAGTTGTATTATTCCTGTTCATTGGCTTTAGAGAATCTTTGATTGTGGCAACTGTTATTCCATTGTCATTATTGATTAGTATTATAGTCATGCATTATACAGGGTTAACCTTTAATCAGTTAACACTTATGGGATTTATTATTGCCTTAGGAATGTTAGTTGATAATGCTATTGTAGTTATGGAGAATATTGATCGTTTGAGAGATAAAGGGTTAGGGAAAATAGATGCAGCAAAAGTTGGATTAAACCAAATTGCACCAGCAATTTTAGCTGCAACCTTAACAACGGTTGTTGCTTTTATCCCCCTTGCCAGCTTATCAGGCGCATTAGGACAGACAATTAAGTCTTTGCCGTTAACAATAATATTTGTTTTAAGCGCTTCTTTGTTTGTATCTTTAACGATTACACCTGTTCTATCTAGTCGCTTTTTATCTGAATATAAAATTTCTGAAAGAGATCGAAGCAAAGGCATTAAAGGTTATATTCGAAAGTTTGGTTCTGTTCTATTAATATTTGCCCTGTCATTATATGCATTTGAAATTGATGGTAAGTTTGGGGCTTTTGCATGGTCTGCCGCAATAATATTTGCAGGATTAATGTATTTTAAGCAATGTTATCTTGAAAAAAATGCTGAAAAACTTGATGAACACAATATTATTAGTAAATATGGAGACTTTTTGAATAAATTAATCACAAGTCGATGGAAAAGAGGATTAGTTGTTCTCGTTAGCTTAATAGTTTTCATTGCAAGTATTGCTACAATTCCTTTAGGAATCATAGACCTAGAAACTTTTCCTCAAGAAGAAGCAAGTAATTTTACTATAAATATCACTGCTCCGACAGGTTATTTACTGAATGATACCAAAGCCGTTGTTTATGATTTTGAGAAAATACTATTTGAATATGATGCCATTGAGTCATATAATACAGATATTGGTAGTTTTGCAGATAATGAAGCACGTATTACTGTTGAACTATTAGACCAAGAGTATAGAAACCAAAAAACAAGTGAAATTATTAATGAATTACTCGTTAAAATGAAAAGCATTCCTGGTGCTGAATTTAGAATTTCAGAGCAACGTCAGCAAGGTGGACCCCCTACTGAAGCGCCAATTAAGATTGGTTTAAGAGGAAACGACCTTGATGCATTGAAAGATTATGCTAATCAATATTTAGAAGTTTTAGAAGGTATAGAAGGGGTAAGAAACCCTTATTCTAATGCTTCACCAGGTTTAAGACAAGTTAAGATAAATATTAATAATGAAAAGGCAGCAAATCTTGGTTTATCACCAGCGATGATTGCTACAACATTAAGCAATTCAATTAATGGTACAAACTTAGGAACTTTTAAAGACGAAAATGATGAAGTGGATATTGTAGGTTATGTTGATAATAAAAGAATTGAAAGTGTTAAAGATTTTGAAAAAATCAATTTCACGACGCCAAGAGGCCAAAGGGTTAACTTTACTGATGTTTGTGAGCTAACCATTGAAGAAGGGATTTCGATCATTAATCATGAATCATTAGAACGTGTAGTTTATATTCAAGCCCAAACATTCCAAGGCGTTAATACGAAAAATGTAGTTGATGAATTTAATGAAAAGATAAATGACATTCAATTACCAAAAGGTATTGAAAGATATGATGGTGGAGAACTTGAAAACCTTGATGAGTTAATTAATGATATTATTAGAAGTTTAATCATAGCCATTATACTCGTATTCATTGTTCTTGCCCTACAATTCAATTCTCTAACGCAACCAATTGTAATTCTCATTAGTGTACCGCTCGCCTTTATTGGTGTTGTCATTGGATTGATTGTTACAAACAATCCTTTAGGAGCTTATGCAATGATGGGTGGTGTTGCTTTAGTTGGTATTGCAGTAAATGATGCGATTGTATTAGTAGACTTTGCAAATTATCTAAGAGCTCAAGGGAAAGATAAATATGAAGCCATTACTGGTGCAGTAAAAACAAGATTCATGCCAGTACTTGCAACATCTTTAACAACAATGGGTGGTGTTTTACCATTGGCATTAAAAAATCCAACCTTTGAACAAATGGCATATGTAATAATATTTGGTTTGTTTGCATCTACAGTTTTAACCTTATTTATTATACCAAATATATATATTATTAATGATAATTTAATGGGGCGAATTAAGAATAAATTTGGAATTTTCCAAGATTAGGGGTGTTTATAGATGAATAAAAAATATTTAAGTGTAATATTAATCATATCAATAGTATTTGCTTTTTCGGGTTGCTCACAACCTGAAGAAACAGATACTACAGTACAAGAAGAGAAAGTAACGGTAACAGTTGGAGAAATTAAAGGTGAAGATATTCCTTTGACAACTTATGCTATTGGACAATTATCTCCCAAAGCAACTTATAATGCGGTAGCATTGTCACCAGGGGAAGTAATTAAAAGCAATTTTGAAATTGGCGACCAAGTAAAAAAAGATGATGTATTGTTTATTTTAGATAAAGAAGATTTTAATACTACTAGAAATAATCAACTAAACCAACTACAAATCTCTTTAGACCAAGCAAAAATTAGTTTAGAGGATGCCAAAAAAGCTTATGAAGATAACCTAACATTGTATAATTTAGACTCTATTGCTAAAAGTCAATTAGACCGTTCAAAATCACAGTATGATCAAGCAAAGTTACAGTATGATAATGTATTAAGTCAGATTAACTCAACAAAAGATAATCTGAGTAATCAAGAGGATGGTTTAGTAATACAATCGCCTGTTGATGGGGTTATAGCGAATAAAACCATTGAAGATGGAATGTATGCTACTAATCAAAATGGGTATACAATTATTAAAAACAATCCAATCATTTTTAAAGCAGGTGTTATTGAAGAGTATATTTCTAAAATAAAAATTGGACAAAAGACAGAAGTAACGATCAATGCTTTAGATGAAAAAGTAAATGGTGTTATAAAATCAATTGGGTTAATGAAAGAAGGGACAACTTATCCTGTTGAAATTGAATTAGAAAATAATGATCTCGCGATTAAACCAGGCATGTTTGCAGAAGTAAATATTGAGTATAATCTTTTAAAAGATCAAGTAGTTATTCCAAAGGATGCTGTTGTTACAGAAAAAGGACAATCTTATATATTTCTTATCAATGAAGCAATCGATGACGGTTACTCTGTTACAAAAGAATATATTAATGTTTTAGGAAACCATGATTCAAAAGTTTATGTAGATGATGAAATATTAGGTAAGACAGTTGTAGTGAAAGGTAGTTCTTTTATTGATCAAGAATCAATTGTTAAAATAAGTGAATAAATTTAAAATGGTCTTTGGACCATTTTTTTGTATTTAAAAAGCCTTATCTAGAAAGTTCTAGATAAGGCCATTAATGTCAATTATTCCGCTGGTACAAAAAATTCTTTGCCAACGCCACAAATAGGACATACCCAATCTTCTGGGATATCTTCAAATGCAGTGCCTGGCTCAATACCGCCGTCTGGGTCGCCTACTTCAGGATCATAAATATAACCGCATGGTTCACATTCATACTTCATGTTTTTTCCTCCTTAAATACATTAATTTGTAATGGTTACAAATTAATCATAATATTATCACGCCTAAATGTCAAGTGAAAAAGAAAATCTTATTAATAATACTTAATAATAATGCGCTTGAATGATTATTTAAAAAAATGTAAAATGACTGTGTGTTTAATTAAGGGGGAAATATTATTATGAAAAGAAAAATTAGTCTAAAACTTACAGTTACATTAGCTGTGATAGCTTTATTAATTGTCTCTACAAGTGTTGTAGGACTTTATGCAGCGAAAAATGTAAAAGAAATGACACAGAAGAATTTAGAAGATGTGTCTTTAAAAGTTGATGAAATTAATACTACTTATTCGGATACTTTGGTTAATCAGAGTTTATTTAATTACAAAGAACAACTAGATGCTATAACGAATACAGTAGAAAACTACATGAAGGCCTTTGAATTGTCTGCAGACATTACTGCCAACAACTCAAATGTAAGAAGTATACTGGATAATCCTGATGAAACCTATGAAAAATTCTTAAATAATGCAATTCAAGGGATTTATGAACAAGCAAATGCAAATGATGTAGATATTGCATACTTATATATTGGGTATGAAAATGGTGAGACCTATACTTATCCTAGTTGGGATACATCAGATTATGATCCTCGAACAAGAGGGTGGTATAAAGAAGCCATGGTAAATCCAAATCAGGTGAATTGGAGTGCACCTTATATCGACATAGATAATGGTAAATTAGTCATGACTGCTACAAAAGTGGTGAGAAATATGGCAGAAGAAGCCATAGGAGTAGTAGCGGCAGATATTAATCTTGATTCTTTGCAAAAAATGATGAACAGTTATTCTTTAGGTGAAACAGGTTATATTATGGCTGTTGATCAAAATGGGTATATATTAAATCATCCTGAAGATCAGGGGAAAGTCAGCTCCGATGAGTTCACATATGTCGCTAAAAAGACTCAAGAAGAAAGAATAATAGAGTATGTTGAGATAGAAAAGAGAGAAGCTGAAATAGCAGATTATACGAGTGATGGAGAAGAAAAAACTATTATTATGACAAAAGTTCCTGGATCAAATATAACTTTAGTGGGGAGTTTCAACAAATCAGATATTTTATCTATTGCAAATGAAACAAGTCAGGAATTTGATTTATTTGTTGAAGAACTCAATAAAAACATGCTTCAAGAAGAAGCGAATGTGAGTAATCAAATGATTCTAATCGTCTTAGGATTAATAGTTGCTTTTAGTATTTTGACCTTCTTTATTGTTGATGGTATTTTAATCAAAAAAATTAATGTGTTAATTGATGGCATTAATCAAATGGCAAAAGGAGATTTTAGTAAAGAAGTATCATTTAAATCCTCTACTTTGGAAATTCATAATGCAGGCAATCGACTTGAAAGCTTGCGTGAACGTGTAAAAGAAATCCTATTAAAAGTGAAAGCATCCAGTAGCTCAGTTGATCAAGTTTCATCTAATTTAACAAGCCACGGTGAAATGTTAGCATCATCTTCTGATAGTGTAGTGAGTGCTGTAGAGGAAATTGCAAATGGGGCAACTGAGCAAGCGGCAGATGCCACAGATGCTGCCGAATCAATGGACGAATTATCAACTGGCATTGATTTAACAATTGAGAGTAATACTCAAACAAAAAGTGTTGCAGATGAAGCAACAGAGAAGATTAAATCAAGTCATCAAGTTATTGAAAAAATGAATGAAACAACGATGCATCAGAAAAATACATTATCTGAAGCCTCTAAGAAAACTGAAGCGTTAAGTCAAGTTATTGAATCAATTACCGGTATAACAAATACAATAGCTGATATTGCTGAACAGACAAATTTGTTAGCTTTAAACGCCTCAATTGAAGCGGCTAGAGCAGGAGAACATGGTAAAGGCTTTGCAGTGGTGGCTGATGAAATAAGAAATTTAGCAGAGGAAACAAGTCAATCAACTAAAGAAATTCGTTCCAAGGTTGAAAGTGTACAAGTAACTTCAACTGAAGTTGTTGAATCCATGGAAGAAATAGAAAATTCTACAAAAGCCCAAGAAGCGGTTGGTAGTGAAGTAACAAATACCTTTGAAGAAATTAACCAAAGTTTATTAGATGTACTTAAAAACATAGATCTTTCAACGGATTATATTTTAAAAGTTGTAGAAAGTAAAAATATAGTAAATAGTAAGATTGAAAATATTGTTGCTGTAACGGAAGAAACAGCTGCTGCTTCTGAGGAAGTGAATGCAACGATAGATGAGCAGCATATCGCTGTGACTGAAATAAGTGACTTAGCAAAAGATTTAAAAACAGGTATAACAGCTTTGAATCAAAATATTAAGCAGTTTAATTTATAAAAGTCACATTAAAAAACCAGAGGGAAGACTCTGGTTTTTTAATGTCATAAGTTTATGAAATGTTTTTGTACATTTTAACATCTTTTAGATAATATTCTTCCGAATTGAAGAATTCTTTTGTTTGTTTTGCAACAACACCAGTTAAACCTAATACACCAATCATATTTGGTATAACAGATAAGCCAAATAATAAGTCTAGGAACATCCAAACAAATTGTAGACCACCAACTGCCCCTGCAAAACATGCGCCTAAATAGACAACACGCATAACTAATGAGAATTTATAACCGAATAAATATTCAGCTAGACGTTCACCATAAAATAAGATAACATAGATTGTTGATATAACAAACAATAACAATGAAGCACTTACAACAATACCGCCTAAAGGTCCATAAAAGTTACTAAATACTTGAGCAGGCATTGCTGAGGCACTAATTGTACCATCTGTCCAAATACCTGTAGAAAGAACTACTAGTGCTGTAACTGTACAGATTAATAGTGTATCAAAGAAAACACCAAACATCCCCCACATCCCTTGACGTACAGGATGGTCTGTTTTAGCAGAAGCATGGGCAATTGCAGCGCTTCCCATACCAGCTTCATTTGAATAGGCTCCTCTAGCCATACCATTTCTAAGGGTAAGTGCTAAGGTACTACCTGCAAAGCCACCAACGGCTGCTCGACCAGTGAAGGCATCAGCAAAGATCATACCGAAAACACTAGGAATTGAAGTAATATTAGCAGCTATAATACCTAATGCGCCTAAAACATATAAACCAGCCATGAAAGGTACAAATTTTTCTGATACTTTACCGATTCTTGTAACACCACCGAAAACAATAATACCTACGATACCTGTAATGATAATACCTGATGCAGTTGTTGAAATACCTAGATTTTCTGCACTACCAGCTGCAGAGTTTGCTTGAACCATAATACCTGAAATAATCGTTAACATAAATAAAAAGGCGTATGAATTACCTAAGAATTTTGATTTTAGACCATTTTTTAAATAGTACATTGGCCCACCAACAAATTCTCCTTTCACATTTTTCTCTCGATACATAACGCCAAGCACAACTTCTGCATATTTTGTTGCCATACCAACGATTGCAGTAATCCACATCCAGAAAACTGCTCCTGGGCCACCAAAGAATATTGCAACGGGAACACCAACGATATTTGAAGCACCAACAGTTGATGCTAGTGCAGTTGTAACGGCTTGAAATGGTGATAGTTCACCTTCAGCATCAATTTCAACACGATATTTTTTACTGATGAGCCCTCCAAAAGTTTGTCGCCACATATAAGTAAAATGTCTTACTTGAATAAATCCGATTCTAAATGAAATATACACACCTCCGCCAATAAGTAGTGCCAACATGGCTGGGCCCCATAAAATACCTACTATTGGACCAATAAAATTTTGAATAGATTCTTGCATAATTCCCCCTTTAATTTTTATTGATTACATTTTCTATAATATCCATTATGAGTTTTGGTGTATGGTATTTGAGATCCATTAAATTAACACGTTCCGTTAATTTGTGAAGGTCTTTTCCCCATGGACCAATATTCATAACAGGAATATTTAATTTCTTTAATCCTTCAAAGTTAATGCTATAGAGATGATCCCATAGTGGCATATTGTTCTTAATATAAGGAACAACTGCTTCACTATTATTAAGAGACGTATAGCTTAAGTCGGAAATTCCCATGAAGTACTTTTGAAGTTCATAGCTTTCATTAAAATGACCTGCTGATTGATTAATTACTTCATGTATTTGATTAATCCGATAATCGGTTTCTAAAAAATCATTAGAAACATGTGGATAATATGGTGGAGAAATACTAAGGACTACAATAGGTTCAGGGTCATCAATGTATTCTAAAGTTTTTTTAATTAACTTGAAATTTGAATTAGGAATAATTGTATCACCTTTAGATATTTCTTCTCTGATTTCATTAATTGTGTCACTATAAATATTTTCAAATATTTCACCATGCTTCTTTACTGCAAGCGCATAAATTTCACTAAAGTACATCACACGTGGTTTAATGTTTATGATTGAATCACTAGTTTTGAAGGTATCATATTCTTTGTTTACTTGATGTACTGCTTCTTCAAAGGCTTTCAAAGAAATAACCTTTAGTTTTTCTAAGATATCCTTTGGTGTTTGTGTTAAAGTCAGTACACTGAAGTATCCACCGGCTGCTTCAGGAATTGAGGCATCATAGCTCTTTTTAAAATCTTTTAGATATGACCAGGACGGTGGTGGCGAAATATTTTCACCAATTTGATCAGAGAAGGACATATTTGTTTCAGTTTTAATGGCAATACGTGCCAACACAGATAATGGATTAAAACCTGAAAAAATTTGACCAATATGAGATTTTCTCCCTTTAACATAGACAACAGGCATTAATTTTCCTACGGAACCATCATAATAAGTACCAACAGATTCATCCCTGCGTTCATGGGGCTCAGAATTAATTAATAGTCTATAATCTAACTGATATTTCTCTTTTAACTGATTCAATAACTCAATAGAAGAACGCATGCCTGAAGAATATGTTTCTTCATCTGGCACTGATAATAAAAGTAAATTGCCTTCAAAGTTATCTAACTGACTGTAATGTTCCAGTATTGCCATTTGAATGGCAGCCCCTGCTTTCATATCACTAGTACCACGACCAAAACACCAATTTTCGTTGTCTAAATCTTCTGTGATTTCTTTATTGAAATTTAATGTTTGATAAATCTCTTTTAATTTTTTAGGTTGTAGAGCATAGGCTTCATATTTACCAAAATCAAAAGTATCTACTGCATCGTGGTGGTGCAATAAAACTATAGTATCGTTACCATTACCTTTTAGAAGGCCCCAAATAACTTGACGATTGAGATGATCTTCTAAATCAAATGTACCAAAGTGACTTGGATTTTCCTTATAGTAAGAATATTCCGACAATTCTTTGTGGATAAATTTCTCGATATCCTTTTCTAAAGCGGTACCAGTATCGCTTCTAGTAGCAACAAGTTCATAAAAAAGTTTTTCAATCTTATTTTCTAAATTCATTTTTCTTTACCTCCTATGGCAATAATATCATGTAAAGGTTATTCTTGAGTTTAATCTATCGTTAAAGTTCCGTTAATCAGTGGTATTTATTAAGAAAATAGTATAAAATTTAAGTAACGAAGGGAGAAATATATGGATTTATACTTAATGAAAAATTGTCAAGTCATTGATATGGTGACTGAAGAAACACAACAGAAAGAGATTTTAGTTGAAAAAGGAATCATTAAAAAAATCGAAGCGCCTGGTATTATTAAGTGTGAAAATACTTATGATTTAAAAGGAAAAACAATAGTACCTGGATTTATTGATTCTCATATGCATTTAATCCCATCATGCATTGATCAATATGCAATTAATTTAGAAAATGCTAAATCAATTGAAGAAATCTTAGAACGCATTAGAATTGAACGGAAAAAGAACCCACAAACAAATATGATTATTGGTAGTCGCTTGACTGAGTTTTCTTTAAAAGAAAAAAGATTGCCTACAAAAGAAGATCTTGATCAAGTAGCAAAAGATATACCAGTTTTTTTAAGTAGTATTGAGTTTCATACGGTAACAGTAAATTCTTATGTGTTACACCAGTTAAATTTACCTTTATCATTAGAAAAAATAATTAGAGATAAGAATAATCATCCAACAGGACAAATGGTAAACAATGCAAGTATTATTGCCCGTAAAAAAATGTACGAAATGTTTTCAGAGAAAAATTTAAAGGAAGCTTTTGAAAAAGTATATCAAAATATAGTAAAAAATGGGATTACTTCTTTGATTGCCATTGAAGGGGGATATTTATTCCACAACAAACATGTGGATTTCCTTGTGAAAAACAAATTAGATTATCCAATTGACATTGACATTTTATTTTCAACGACAGATGTCAATAAAGTAAAAGTGTTAGGCTTGAATAAAATTGGAGGCGATATCTTTCTTGATGGTTCTTTTCGTTCTAGAAATGCTAAAATATCTGAGAGTTACAGTGATGCGCCAGGTGAAACAGGAAAATTATTTTTTTCTCAAGAAGAAATAGAAGATTTAATCGAAACATGCATTTTAGAAAATTTGCAAATTTCAGTTCATGCCGTTGGTAATATTGGTATCAAAACTTTAATTAATGCCTATGAAAATGTATATAAAAAATATCCATCTAAAGAATATCGACATAAGATTGAACATTTTGAGTTGCCAGATAGGGAAGATATCCCTCGTGTGAAAAAACTTGGATTAGTCCTTACCATGCATCCAAGCTATGAGAACTTTTTTAGAGGAGAAGGTGGCATGTATGATCAACGCTTAGGAAAAGAACGTTCATTAAAAACAAATCCATTACGTCAAGTCTTTGATGCAGGCATTACAGTTGCCGGGGGTTCTGATAGCCATATTCTACCAGCGAATCCACTATTAGGCGTTCATTCGGCAGTTAATCATCCCAATATAAATTCAAGGCTTACAACCTTTGAGGCTTTAAAAATGTATACAATTAATGGTGCTTATGGAAATAAGGAAGAACATCTAAAAGGAACTATCGAAGAAGGAAAACTAGCGGATTTCGTAGTGTTATCTGATAACCCTTTAAAGAGTGCGCCCGAAGCATTAAAGTGTATATGTGTTGAACAAACAATCAAAAACGGAAAAGTAATATTTTCAAAGGATGAGCAAGAATGAAATTATATGTTAAATATATTGGAAGAGTTAGTTTTTTTGTAAATGGGAAAGCTGTGACAGAAGAGTTAAGTGAAAAGTCTAAAGGTATTTTGTTGTATATGGTGTTAAATAATAAGGAATACCATAGAAATCAATTGAAGCAGTTGTTCTGGTGTGACTTTAGTGAAGACTCAGCTAATAGAAATTTAAGACATGCTATTTGGAATATTCGTAAAGTATTTAGATCAGTTGATTTGGACTTTGATGTTTTAATTAATGTCTCCAAATCTGTCATTAGATTAAATGAGTCCTTAGTGATTGAACGTGATATAGATTCTTTTGAACGTTTAATGGCACACGAAGTAATATCAGAAGATGAAGTGATTAGATGTCTTGAAAATTTTGGGCAAGATTTTTTAGAGAATTTCTTTATTAGTGATTCTCAAGATTTTAACAACTGGGTTTATTTTGAAAGAGAGTCCTTTAGACGAAAATATTTTAATAATTTATTATCATTAGCAAAAAAATCAATGGAAGCATCAGATTATGAAATTGCGCTGAAAATACTTAATAATTTAGTACTACTCGATTCATATAATGAATCATTATATTTAATGATTATGAAGCTTCATGTAAAAAATGGTAATAAAAGCTTTGCTGTGCACACCTATAATGAAGCCAAAAGAGTTTTAAGAGAAGAGCTAAATTTGGGTTTAAGTGATGAAATGAAATCTTATTATGAGCAAATCAATAAAAGGGTTAAAGAAAAAAAAGTTTTACGAAAAAATAAAATGGATCTAAACTTTGAGCAAATAATAGACTCAAATAATAAAATGACCATTGTGATTACAAGTCAAATGGATCATATTAATAAGTTTAAATATGATTTTTTATCATTTAATAAAATGCCCCTAATTGAGTTGTCAAAAATTCCTGGCAGACGATTACCCTACGAAGGTGTATTCGAATTCATTGATGAATACGTACATCTATTTCACGAAGATACTGCTATTCAAGAGTTGAATAGGATTTCTTCTATGAAAACAAAACATATTGATGCCTTAGTACTGTTTAATCAATTATCAGATTTTTTAAAGAAACACCAACGAGAAAAACTAATTGTTGTAATTTATAACTTGGCCTATATGGATGATAAGTTTATAGATTTTGTGTCATATATTTACCGCAAGGGTTGTTGTCATCACATGAAATTTTTAATTGCTTATAATAAGAATTGGGAAACAAGTCGTATTAAATTTTTTATTGATGCCATGGGCATCATGGATGATATAAATATTATTGAAGGATAGGAGCTTAATATGAAGAAAAAGATTTTGTTAACAGGCGCCAGCGGGTTTATACTTTCAGCTTTTTATGAAAGGTATAAAAATGATTATGATATTATTAGGACAGCTCGAACCAAGGAAAATTTCGTTAATTTAGATGTAAGAGATGAAGTGCAAGTAAATCATGTTATAAATGCGTATAAGCCGGATATTGTTTTACATGGAGCAGGTATGACTAGTACTGAGGGCTGTGAAAATAATAAAACCTTAGCCTATGATATTAATGTTAATGGTACAGCTCATATAGCTAGGGCATGTAAAAAGAATGGTGCAAAAATAATCTTCTTTTCAACTGAACAAGTCTTCAATGGAAATGAACAAAAAGGACCCTATACCGAAATAGACCAACCAGTACCAAACACATATTATGGTGAGACAAAATTAGCTGCTGAAGAGTCAATTAAAGAAATTTTAGGTCATTATGTAATTATACGTTTGACTTGGATGTTTGGTTTTTCAAAAAATCCTGAAGTAAAAAATATACTGACTGATACAATTTTTGCAACAGAAGATATTTATGCGCCTGACAATGAGTTTAGAGGTATGAGCCCTGTTGAAAAATTATTAGATGTTTTCCCTAAGATTATGAGTTTGCCAAAGGGAATCTATCATATTGGTAGTGAGAATAACAAAAGTCGATATTTTATAGTTAAAGAAATACTTAAACAGATTAATAAAAAAGATGTTCAAGTGTTGGTTAATAATCATGAAAAGGTAAGAGACATACGTCTAAGTATGGAAAAAGTTAATGCATTAGGGATTGTATTTGATACAACAGTTATTGCAATAAGCAAAACAATTAATGCAAATATTAAAGAAATAAATAGAATCATTAATAGTGATTAACTCTAATACCATTGAAATTTATAGTTTAATGATATAAAATTCAATGGGAGGTAATTTATGAAAAAATTAGAACGTATAAGAAGAGCTTACTTTTTAGTCTTCTTAGTAGGTTTATTTATTAAGTACAATTATTTACTAATTGAAATATTCATGGTTAAAAATTATTTTGTGCTTTTAGGAAACAATTTAGTTTTACTAAGTGTTATGTATTTCTTTTTAAAACCGTCTTTTGGGAATTATAAAAAGCGAAATACTATTTTTATTATCGCTGTGTTTTTTGCTGTTTTATTTTATGCGAATTTGTGGTATAACAGATATTTTGGTAATTATTTAAGTATAACAGATATCTTTATGGGACAAGGCACTCGACCGATAAAAGTTATTAGTCGACAATTGTTTATTCTTTCTGATTTTTTATTTATTTTAGATCTTATTATGTTATGGTATTTTAACTTAAAACTAAAAAGAGAAAAATACATAAAGAAAATTAATTGGCATTCGAAACCTTCACGGGAACAAAAATATGGTCTTCTTTTAATTATGATACTTCTTGTAAGTCAGTTATCTATTAGCGCGTTTTTCTTTTCTACTTATAAGCCAAGTGAGTTTTACAGTGAAAGCACTTCTCTTATGGCCAATGCTTATGGGATATTGCCATTATACGCTTATGAGTTATATTTAAATATTAAGGAAAAACCAGACATCGATGCTAAAGAAGAAGTTGTTGAAAATCCAGAGCGAATAGTTGAGGAAAATAATAAGGATTATCACTTACCTGAAGATACCAATATACTGATTATTCAGTTAGAATCATATGATGCTAAAATGGTAGACTATAAACACAATGGTAAAAAAATAAGTCCATTTATCAGTCAACTAAAAAACAAGGCACTTTATTTTGATAACATCTATGCTCAACATATTAATGGAAGCTTTGATGCAGAATTTGCCGTTCTTACTTCCTTGTATCCTATAAATAAGAATTATTCTTTTTTGAACAATAATATGGAAAATTATAATTCTCTAGTAAAAATATTTAACAACATTAATTATGAAACCCTTGCTTTTCATGGCAATGATAAAGAGTTTTTCTACCGAGACAAAGGTTATTATGAACTAGGTTATGATCGTTTTTATAGTCTAGAAGATTATAGTTTTGATGATAACCATTATGACATAGAATCCTATTTTGGAATCAATGATTATGATTTTTTCGATCAGTCTTATAAGTGGTTAAATATGACAGATGAACCTTTTTTTAGCTATTTTATTACAGTAACAAGTCATACCCCATTTAACTTTTATCCAAAATCAAGGAATAATGATTTTGAGGATATAGAAAACCAATTAGTTAAAGACTATTTTGAATCTATAAGATTTCTAGATGCATCTTTAGAAATGTTTTTTGATAAACTAGAGAAGGATGGTTTATTGAAAAATACAATGATTATCATTTTTTCAGATCATAATGCAGATATAAATAAAGAAGAGTATTTATCTAGTGGTTATTTTGAAAGTGAAGAAAACATTAAAAAACCAGAAAAAACACCTTTATTTATCTTGCATCCAGCATTAGAACCAGAAGTGATTAATAAAACGGGAACGGTAACGGATGTCGCTCCAACAGCATTAGCACTTTTAGGAATAGAAAAACCTGAAGAATTTTTAGGCGTTTCCTTATTAAACAAGATTGAAAAGCCTGTTTATTTTTTACACGAAGTGCCACAAATACTTTATATGGATCAACTCTTTTTAAGATTCTCATTAAATGTTGATGGGGAGTATGTGTTTGAACGGATTGCTAATATTAAAGGGAAAGAAAATTTAACTGTAAAATTATCTGAAACATGGGAAGATAACTTGAATGAAACGGTTGACTATATGCATATGTTAATCAAAACTTATTCTGAAACCGTTGAAGAATAAATGGTAATTAAAGATCAGATATAAAGAATAATTTATATCTGATTTTTTTATGAGAAATTTTTAGTGACAGACCTTGACAAATATTTTTGTTGATGTATAATATAATTAGTTCGAAAGGGACGAACCTTGAATGAGGAGGTGGATATGCCACGTCAAGCGAGAAAAAAAGCGGTTTATTCTACTTACTATATCTATCAGGAAGGGAAAGATGAACTGTTATTTAGAAACGATAAAGAAAAAAATATTTTCTTAGAAGTACTTAAAAAAGCTAAAAGTAAATATGCCTTTAAATTATATGCATTTTGTGTTCAAAAAGGATTCTATAAATTGATAATTTTTGACAATGGTAATGATATCACTAAGATCATGAAGAGTATAAATGTTAGTTTCACCATGCGTGTGAATAATTTTAGAAATGAAAAAGGTAAGATTTTTATTAAAAGATTTAAAAGTAAAATTATTGATAATGGAAAAATGTTACTAGAGTTTAGCAAAAACATTCATTTAGATTCAAGAGATATAAAATCATGTCATAGTAGTTATTGTGCATACTTCAAAAATGAAGATGAGAATCAAATGATTGATACTGACATAATTTTAAAAGGTATTGTTGCAAAAGACCAAGTAAAAAAATATCAAATGTATGTTAATGATGAAGAATTATTAGAAGATGTAGTATGTGAGTACGATTTCTATGAATGTGTAAATAAGGATCAATGTATTGATACAGTAGAAAAAGGCGAAAATAAGTTAAAAGGTATTCTAAAACAAAAAAAGCTAAAATACGAAGAGATGCTATTAGACAAGGCGATAAGAAATGAACTTATTAGAGATTTTCGGCAAAATTCTACACTATCATTAAATGATATTGGCCATCTATTTGGTGGCATAAGTGCTTCGGGAATTTGCAAGATATTAAACAAGGAGTGATTTTATGGGATTTGAATTTGATTTAAATGTAAAAAAGAAGGATTCATTTGATTACAATAAAGTTTATGATTTAGCAATCATTGGCGGTGGGCCAGGTGGTTTATCAGCAGCACTCTATGCAAAAAGGAAAGGGATTAACGTAGTGCTCATATCAGGTGATATTGGTGGACAAGTAGCGGATACGAGTTCTGTAGAAAATTATTTAGGTATCGAGTCAATGACTGGTGAAGAAATGGTTAAGACTTTTAGAAAACACGTTGAAAGTTACGATGTGCCAATGTTAGATGGAACCAAAGTAAATGAAGTTAAACAAGGTAAGGAAAAGATTTTAAAATTAGATAACGGAAAAGAAGTCAAAACAAAAACTGTAATAATAGGCACTGGTAGTTTAAATAGAAAACTGAATGTACCCGGTGAAGAAGAGTTCAATGGCAAAGGTGTTACTTATTGTGCCATTTGTGATGGACCACTATTTGAAGATATGGATGTATTAGTTGCTGGTGGTGGTAACTCAGCAGTAGAAGCAGCCATTGATTTATCAAAGACAGCTAGTTCTGTGAAGTTAGTACAAAGAAGTGTTCTAAGAGCTGATGAAGTACTAATAGATCGTATGAATAGTCTCGAAAATGTTGAGGTTTATTTAGGGTATCAAATCAAAGAAATTAAAGGAGAAAATTCAGTTTCAGCTGTTATCACAAAAAACAAAGAAACTGGTGAAGAGGTTACTTTTGAGACGCGTGGTGTATTTGTAGAAATAGGATATACACCTAATACTAAGTTTGTTGAAAATTTAGTCGAGTTAAATGATAGTAAAGAAATCGTTATAAATGATCGAAATGAAACATCTGAAAAGGGAATATTTGCTATAGGTGATGCTACAATCGTTCCTTATAAGCAAATAATTATAGCAGCATCTGAAGGCGCTAAGGCAGCTCTTTCAGCAGTAGATTACTTAAATAAAAATTAGGAGGAGATTTATGAGTTTATTAAATGAAGAAGTAAGAGGTCAATTAAGTGAAGTATTTGAAGGTATGGGTAATGAAGTAACAATTGCATTATTCACTAAAGAAGATAATTGTGAAACATGTAGTGACACAAAGAGTTTTATGGAAGAAGTATCAACATTATCTGAGCAATTAAATTTAGAAGCTTATGATTTAGAGGAAGACAGTGAAAAGGCTGAAGCATACAATGTAGATAAAGTACCAGCAATTGTTTTATTAAATGCAGATAAAAAGTACCAAGGCGTTAAGTTTTATGGTATACCTGCTGGTCACGAAATCAATTCTTTTGTAACTGGAATCATGGAAGTTTCAGGTTCAGGAGAAGATTTGCCAGAGGATTTATTAGAACAGATTAAAAGTATTGACAAAGACGTAGACATTAAAGTATTTGTTACACTTTCATGTCCACATTGTCCTGGTGCTGTTGCTAAAGCCCATAAACTTGCTTTATTAAATGATAAGATTTCAGGTGAAATGATTGAAGCACAAACTTTTGGAGAGTTATCACAAAAGTTCAATGTTAGCGGTGTACCAAAGATTGTCATTAATGATGAGTTTGAATTAGTAGGAAACCAGCCACTAGATAAGTTTTTAGAAGAAATTGGGAAAATCAACTAATTTAATAATAATTTAAACAAATCCTAGGATTACTCAAATATGAGTCATTCTAGGATTTTTTGATTTATAATTTAAAAACAACTGATTTTTGAAATTCATTTATTTTAATTAAGAAATACGATACAATGGTAATAATAAGAAAAAGAAAATAGAAATGAAAAGAGGATGATATGATTTCGCTAGATGCAATGGAAATGCTTTTAGAGTCAATTGTTGAGGAATTTCCTAAAGAAATTTTTAAAGAGTTAAATGGTGGTATTATTCTATTACCAGATTTAAAGCGTAATAAGATTGGTAATAATTTATTTATAATGGGGCAGTACCATAAAGGCGGCCCCCAAGGAAGATATATTTCAATATTTTATGGTTCATTTTCAAGAGTATATGGACATCTTAGTAAAGAAGCGTTAAAGATAAAACTAACTGAAGTATTAAAACATGAGTTTACACATCATCTTGAATCATTAGCCGGTGAACGCGGCCTAGAGATAGAAGACGAGAAGTTTATTAATGATTATCTAAGGAGAAATCAATAGGAGGTCAAAATGTTAAAACACTTAATAATGAAAAACAGAAGTTATCGTCGGTTTTATGAAGAAGAGAAAATACCTATGGAAGACTTAAGGTCTCTAATAGATCTTGCGCGATTATCACCATCTGGTGCAAATTTACAATCTCTAAAATATGTTTTAACTAATGAAGAAAAAATTAATGAATTAATATTTGAACAATTAAAATGGGCTGGCTATCTAAAAAATTGGGCAGGACCAGAAAAAGGCGAACGACCAGCAGCTTACATTATTATTATTCAAGATGAATCTATTAGTAAAACATGTTACTGGGATCATGGCATTGCCTCTCAAAGTATTTTGCTAGGGGCTACTGAACAAGGTTATGGTGGCTGTCAATTTGGTGCTTTCAATGCAGATGGTATTAGAAAGGTACTAAAGCTTTCGGATGCATTAAAACCTTTAGTTGTTATTGCATTAGGAAAACCAAAAGAAGTTGTTTTATTAGAGGATTTAGATGAGGAAAAAGACATTAAATACTATAGAGATGAAAAAGATGTACATCATGTACCTAAAAGAAATTTAAAAGATATTATAATAAAAAAATATCAATAGAGATAAAAAAATAGGAGAAAACTGATGGAAAATAAAGCGAAGTTAATTACAGGTGATATAAAGAAACATCTTATTGAGATGACATTGCCAATGATTTTTGGGTTGTTAGGCGTAATGCTATTTAATTTAACAGACACATATTTTATTGGAAAACTTGGCCCTAAACAATTAGCTGCTTTATCCTATACTTTCCCTGTAGTCATGATTATTCAAAGTCTAGCTGTTGGATTAGGCCTTGGTACTGCTGCATTAGCTTCTAGACTCATCGGCGAAAACCGAAAAAAAGATGCAGCCATCTTATCTACTCATAGCTTACTATTAGGATTAACCGTAGTTTTAATCTTACTCATTATTATGTTTTTAAACACTAGTCGAGTATTTTCTCTTCTTGGTGCTGAAGATATCGTACTTGAATATATCAAAGAGTATATGTATGTGTGGTATTTTGGAATGTTTTTTGTAGTGATACCAATGATTGGGAACAGTGTTTTAAGAAGTCTAGGTGATGCTAAAACTGCTGGCATATTAATGGTAATATCAGCATCCATTAATATTATCTTAGACCCTTTACTGATTTTTGGCATTTGGTTTTTTCCTGAATTAGGTATTCGTGGTGGTGCATTGGCAACAGTTTTCTCTAGAGCGCTGACATCAATGATCAGCTTATATATCCTCTACAAAAGAGAAAAGATGATAAACTTTTCAGAAATGCATATAAAAACAATCATCAACTCTTGGGGAAAAATTCTATATATTGGATTGCCTAATGCACTTATAAATATGATTACTCCCATCGGTGCAGGCATTGTTACAAGGATTTTATCAAGTTATGGAGAAACTGTTGTTGCTGGCTTTGGTGTTGCATCAAAAATAGAGATGATTGCTTTTGCTATTACTGGTGCTTTAGCATCTGTCATGGGGCCCTTTGTTGGACAAAACTTAGGTGCAAGAGCCTTTGATCGAGTGAATTATTCAAATAAGCTAAGTAAGATGTTTTCTTTGAGCTTTGGTGTTTTTATTGCATTAGTTTTATTCATATTGGCAAGACCCATTGCTGGATTATTTACCGAAAGTGAAACGGTTATTCGAACAACAGTTATCTACTTAAGAATTGTTCCAGTGGCTTATGGTTTTCAAGGAATTTTAAAAATAGGTGCGACGATATTAAATGTTTTAAATCAACCCTTTAGGTCTTCGTTTTTAACTTTGAGTCAGACATTCATTTTTTATATACCAATGGCTTTAGTTCTGAAGAATTTTTTTGATATAAGAGGAATCTTTATGGCATTAGCCATTTCATATATTTTTACAGGAATTATTTCACATTTTTTTGTAAATCATCGGTTAATAAAAGTAGAAGAAAAACTAGCAACAGTAAAATGCCAAGAAAGTTAATGAAAGGATAATAGTATGAGAAATGATAATCAAGTTAAATATTTTCGTTTAATCTCAATAATTACAATACTTTTATACTATATTTTTGCTGTATTTTTTCAATGTACACCTGATTTTGATGATCCTATGACGATGAATGAAAGAGTATTTGGAAGTATGATTTTTATTCTAATTCTCTTTCTTTCCTATATTAATGAATGGGTTAAAAACAATCTCTCAAATCTTATATTACTCTCTACAGTGATTATTAGTCTTCAAATGATATATATTTCTATTAATAGTAATTTCCCAGCATTTTTAGCATTAAGTATCATGATTGTAGTTGCCTTAATGAATTTAACTCTGGATAGTGGAAAATTATTGTTTTCTAGTAACTTAGTTATTGCTGTGACTCTAGGATTGGGCTTATTATTGACTGCTGCAACTAT
>Ga0102926_1000450_pt1 | contig 23594 bp, 15 predicted proteins | sample SalPonR1_A_D2_MG_FD_78173 | JGI IMG/M metagenome (GOLD analysis project Ga0102926, IMG submission 78173) | Salt pond soil microbial communities from South San Francisco under conditions of wetland restoration - Salt Pond MetaG R1_A_D2_MG | ecosystem: Environmental > Aquatic > Marine > Intertidal...
CTCCTGAAATCATGGAGAAAAGGTCCCGTTTTTTCTTGGAACAGATGAAAAAACGAAGATCTGTAAGGCATTTTTCAGACCGGCATGTTCCAGGGGAAGTAATTGAGAATTGCCTCAGAGCAGCCTCCACAGCACCAAGCGGAGCCAATATGCAGCCCTGGCATTTTGTTGCCATATACAGTAAAGATATGAAGAAAAAGATCCGGGAAGCATCAGAAAGGGGAGAAAGGGAATTCTACCGTAAACAGTCAGAAAAAACATGGGGTAAAGCACTGAAACACCTGGGTACCAATTCAGAAAAACCTTTTCTGGAAGAGGCTCCCTGTTTGATAGCCATATTTGCCCAACCCTACTCCCTTTCAAAGAACGGAGAAAAAGTCCCACATTATTACGTAAACCATTCCACTGGTCTTGCGGCAGGTATATTGATCTCTTCCGTTCACAATGCTGGGCTGGTATGTCTTCCATACACTCCCAGCGATCCGGGATTTTTAAACGAAATGCTGGGAAGACCCTCTTACGAAAAACCTTTTATGATCCTTGTTGTGGGATATCCGAAAAAAGGCGCACAAGTCCCGGCCATCTCAAAGAAATCACTTGAGGAGTTTTCCACTTTCATATGAAATTAAATAAAAGGAGCTGAGTTTCCGCTCAGCTCCTTTTATTAAAAAGATCCATCTCCGATTTTATCAAATAAACAAACCACATACAGTAAAATCACTAAAAGTAATTCTTTAGCTGGCAGTATCCGAGACTATCTCTTTTCTTTCTTTCTTAAGGTTGTAGACGTAAAGCAATCCGCAGACTAAAAGACTGAGCAAGCCTATGAAATTACTGAAAAACATTATGACTACTCCGCAGATAATCAGAAGTATTCTTGAAACAATATCATAATTCACAAAGAAATTACCCATTAATCCACCCGCTAACATCATTGTCCCCAGAATTATTCTCACAGAAGACAGGAGAATTAAATACCAGGGGCCTATCATTAAAATTTCGTTTGAATATACGAAAATGAAAGGAACAAGAAACGCTGCGATACCCATTTTAACTGACATAAAACCTGTTTTTAACCAGTCTGACTCTGCAATACCGGAGGTTATAAATACTGCAGCACACACTGGAGGAGTAAAAGCGGAAATTGCAGCAAAGTAGATTACAAAGATATGTGCAGCCAAAGGAAGAAGATTAAATTCCATCAAGGCCGGGACAGTCACAGATGAAGCTAATATGTAAGAAGCAGTTGTAGGCAATCCCATACCCAGAATTATTGCAACCACCATTGTAAAAAACAAAGCCAATATCAAATGACCACAACTCAGTGAATATATGGCTGAACTCAGTTTTACCCCTAAACCTGTCAAGGATATCATTCCTGTTATTATATCTGCACAGGCTCCCAACATTGCTATCAATACAAGACCTTTTCCAGCCATTGTAAGCGCATTCAATACAGCCAGAATCCTGTTTTTCATTTTGGACATCTTAAGATCCTGGAATAAATAAAGGATGACAGAAAGGCTGATTGAATACACTCCAGCCATGGTAACACTGTAACCTCTGAGGATCATAAATATCAAAAGAAACGTAGGCACCAAAAGATGCATCACGTTATGAAATCGTAAACCCTTTACAAGATCAGGCATCTCCTCATCGGTCAATCCTCTTAGATTTCTTCTTGAGGATCTGAAATGAATAGTTGAAAAAACACCTACAAAATAGATCACCGCAGGTATAAACGCAGCTATAGCTACTTCTGCATAAGGAATTGACAATCTTTCAGCAATTATGAAAGCACCGGCACCCATGATCGGAGGCATAATCTGACCTCCAGTACCAGCCACTGCCTCAGTTGCTGCTGCAAATTCCGATTTATAGCCTACCTTTTTCATCATGGGAATGGTAAAACCGCCAACTATAGCACTATTTGCAGCTGCGCTTCCACTTAACATCCCAAAAAGAGAACTCCCTATTACTGCTACTTTTGCAGGACCTCCTGTCTGCTTACCACTTAATTTCATAGCGAAACTGAAAAAAGCGGCAGCACCTCCAGTTGAAGAAATTACCTGCCCGAAAATAATAAATATGGCCACTATACTGGCCATAATACCGGTGGTGAAACCCCATATCCCACGGGAAGTAATGTATAAATGTTGAAGCATAAATACAGGACTAAATCCTTTATGAGCAAAATCTCCGGGAAACCATGGTCCTAATATTGCGTAGAGAATGGAAAAAACCGTGAGAATCGCAAATATCGGTCCCATAATTCTTCTTGTAGCCTCAAGTATCAACAGGATAGTTGTAACCGCAAGGGTAAGATCTAACCAGTTGGTTGAAGTAGTCTGCACCATAAACCTGTTATAATTTATAACAACCCAGGCTGTTGAACATATTGCCAGAATTATAAATATAATATCAAGAAGCTTTTTAAACTTGTTTTTCCCTTGATAAGTTGGATGAAGAAGAAATGCCAGTACTAAACCAAAACCAATGAATATGGCCCTTTGAATTAGATTAGGGAAAGGGCCCCTTAAAGCCGTAAAGAGAATAAAAAGGGAAAATACGAGCGAAACACCTTTTAGAAGTGAAAAGTTACTGAAAAAATCTGCTCCGAAATCTTCATTCTGTTCAAGATTAAAATCTGTATCTTGTCCTTTCTCCATAAGAAATTAGACCTCCAGTATTTACCTCAGAATATAAAAATAGAGAATAACTCCAACAATGATCTCTCAATTTTTTCATTACCATTACCATATCCATATATCCTTTCGTTACTTCCAGAATTTGAAAAAGTAACTTAAACATTAAAAAAAAGACTTTAACACCAAGAAATTTGATCACCTTATTTCTAAAACAAATACAAGCCTCAAAAGCTCTGAACAGATCACCCTGTGAACAAACCAGGTTCATTCTGGTTTTGGCGATTTAGATGTATCGATCTTTCCAATTTCTTTGATATACTCAACAACATAAGCTGACAGATTAGACATAAGCTGCTCACCTGTTTCCCCATCGGCATGTTCCGGATTGCCCATGGCACCAGAGGTAGTTACCTCACTTGCCCTCCAGAAGATATCAACGTTATAACCTTCAAAGTTGCATACACCTACACTATTCAGGGGGTTTATCCTTGGAGACATATCCGACGAAACATATTCTCCCTCAGCTGAATCCATATCAACAAGTTCTGGGCAAATTGCCAGAGCAACGGACGTCATTATTTCACCAGCATGTTTAACTTTGTTCTCAAAAAGACCAGAAAAGTCCTCGGCAATATCATTTAAAATCTTCCAGGGATTGATCATGGAGACAAGAATCCCTCGTTTTCTCAGTTTTCTGCCTATCACTCCAATGGCTGTAGCGTTTAATCCATGAGGACTTACAAATACCAGCTTTTTGAAACCATGATGGATTAAATTATCACAATATTCTTCGAGGAGGTGCAACAAAAGGTCATAACTGAAGGTCATCGTCCCTGGAAATTCCATAAACCATTCAGAATGCCCTATTGGGATAGCAGGCCCAACTAAACATCCAACTTTTTCTGACACTCTTTCGCAAAGCTCTAAGGCAATAATGGTGTCCATTGAAACAGGTAAATGTCTTCCGTGCTCTTCTGTAGCTCCAATGGGAATCAGAATTAACTCCGATTTGTTAACATACTCCTTAATCTGTGGCCATGATAAGTGTTCCATAAACAATTGCCTACTCATATAGAATGCCCTCTTTTCTTGGAATTATGACCATTAACACAAATTTATTTTATAAATCTTCCCGCTAATAAAGTATGGATAAGATTTTCTATATTAATTCATTTTTAATTAATAACGGGGACATTTCAGGAGAAAAATCATTTCAAAACCAGAAGTTAGTATAGATTATCATTATCATTTTGACCATGTTTTGAGTTAAATCTACATAACACCCCGGTAATTGTCAATAGAAATAGAATTTCTGGAGTTCGAAGATCAACAGTTAGCTTTTCAGTATTGCCTGAATATTTTCAGGAATTATGCTCCATGTTTATAATCATCGATTTCCAGAAACAAATAAATATTATTTTAGTATTAAGCAAAAATACTTTTTAAATCTGCAAAAAGCTTTCAAGATGTTTTTCAGTTGTTTCGGTTTAAACAATCATTATTGCTATCAGCGCAAAATAATAAAATATTAAAAATTATTTGCATTTTATGTAAATCTAATGAATAATAAACTTGAAATGATATTGATAATCTTTATAGATAAATAGCGCTTTGCTGTATTGGTCTTAAATTTACATTAACTAAAAGCGCAATTTTCAGTTTCTCCCCTGAAAATATTTCCTGGTGACCGCTGTGTTAAAAATAAAAGGTTTTTTCAGAGTGAAGAAATTGTTAGTGTTCTTGCATTCTGTTATTAAGCAAAAAATCCATTTTAGAGAGAGGTGATGTATTAACCCAATTGGAATTCTTGTTTTTTTTGGGTAATTGTAAATTATTGAGATTCATAGTTGATATGGCTGGAAGTTTTTTGAAAACCGATTTAACCATCAATGGAGGTGCGTTATGAGTTATTCAAAATTTTACAAGCGTGGATTATTTTACCTGTCAATGATTATGATTTTTGCTATCGTACTTGTTCCCCTTTCCAGTTCACCTTCTTTTGCAGCATCAGACAGAGTCTTTTTGAACGTTGGTACCACCAACAAAGCCTCAAGCGCTTACGGATATTATGTACAACTTCTAAAAGTATTTGAAAAATATGCCCCCAATCTTAAACCAACAATTATTGAGACTGGAGCGGCAGTAGACAATACAAATCGTTTAGCCCGAAAAGAAATCGACATGGGATTGGCACCTGATTCCGTTAAATATCAAGCTTATGAGGGATTAGGAAAATGGGAAGGGAAGCCCGTATCTAATCTTAGAAATGTTTTATCATGGGCTAAAAATCTTCAGCCCTACGTTGTCAAAGCAGATTCCGGTATCCAGACACCATACGATCTTGAAGGAAAAACCTTTTGTTGTGGAGCAAGGGGCAGTGCGTGTGAATCTACTTGTGAAATGATCCTTGAATCTATTGGTGTTGAACCAAAGATATACAGAGGAAGCCTTGCAGATGCTATCAATGCAATGAAAGACAGAAGACTGGACGGCGTTTTAAAAACCAGCTGTGGAAATAAACCTGACGCATCCTTCCTTGAACTACAGACCTATATGAAATTAAGACCCATAAACTGGTCTGACGAATTGATTGAAAAAGTGAAAAAAGACTACCCTTATTTTTCCACAGGAGTTATCCCAGCTGGCACATTTAAAGGACAGGAAGAAACTGTCAACTCATGGGCGGTTGTTATGGGCGATTTCTGCACCACAGATCTTAGTGAAGAAGTTGTCTACCAGTGGGTAAAGGCCTGTTTCCAGGGTAAAGATATGTTAGCACAGGTCTATCCAGCAGCTGGAGAAGCAGACTGGGTAGAAGCAACCCTCGGATCACTTATTCCTTTGCATGCTGGCACTGTAAAATACCTCCGGGAAATTGGGACTGACATTCCCGATCGTCTTGTGCCACCAGAAGCAAAATAATAAAATATTTCGAGAAACATACAATGTAAGACTGTAGCTAAGATGCTTTTTATAAAGTAATTTTCAGTTTAGAGTAAGTATTAGTTCTTAGAGGTTTGGCATTGAAGGTCTTTCAAAGCGGCAAGGAAGAATTTTTCCTTGCCGCTTTGAAATTTATTAGCCTCAATACTGAACTTTAATCTATCACCGACTGTAATACATCAAATTCCAACCAAATAGATCAGAAGGAAATGTTTACATTACTGTTTCATATGAAAATTATAATTTTTATATGTTATACTCTTTGATCAACATGGAGATATCAGAAAAAGAAACAAGGGAGATAATATGAAACCATTATTTGATCTTCATACCCACACTATCGCCAGTGGTCATGCATACAGTACTTTAAAAGAAAATATTGAGGCAGCAAGGGGAAAAGGCCTTAAAGCTCTGGGGTTCTCGGACCATGCAACTGCCATGCCAGGCACCACGCATCCTTTTTATTTTGGAAATTTCAAGGTGATCAGAGACAGGATCTCCGATCTGAGGATCTTAAAAGGCATAGAAGCAAATATCATGGATTTTGAGGGTGCCATTGATGTTGATCCTCATCTTGCATCATCTCTGGACTACGTTATAGCAAGTCTTCACCCACCATGCATAGATCCCGGCAACAGGGATGAAAATACCCGCGCCATTGTCAGGGCTATGAAGAATCCATTTGTCAAGATAATCGGCCACCCTGATGATGACCGCTATCCCCTGGATTATGACGAACTTGTCCGTGCCGCAAACCGTGAAAAGGTTGCCCTGGAGATAAACAATTCCAGTTTCGTAAGGGGTGCTTCCAGACAGAATGCCCGCAGAAACGTCCCTGTTATGCTGGAGTTATGCCGGATCTACGAAGTACCAGTTATCATGGCCAGCGATGCTCACATCTATTACGACGTGGGAGAGCTTACGATCAGCGAAACCATTATTCAAGAAATGAATTTTCCGCCAGAGCTGGTCCTTAACTACCGCATGGAAGGCCTTGACTACGTTTTGAACAACAATACCTACATAATAACTCCCGAAGAAATGATACCCTCATCCAGATCCTGAAGAATTTAAAAGATCTCACTTTATTCTTTTATTTACCAGACCCAGGGCCTTCATGATCCTCGACATATTGCGTTCGCTAAAAGAGTTGGGAGGAGTTCTTCCACATTGACGACATTTCAGATCGTACACTGGTGTAATAGTTCCACACTCTTTACAACTGTAGTCTTCATCCATCTTGCTGCACCATGCTGCATAGCCGGATTCGCGCAAGATATCAAGAGACTGAAAAAGCTCTGCCTTGTGGGGCATCCTGATCTGAAATTCTTTCAAAAATTCGCAAGGATAATTATCGCATTCACTGCAGAAATGCAAACCCTTCCCTTTGACACATTCCCTGATGCTGCAGTCAGAGCAATAAAATGAATTTACTTCGGACCGACATCCCCGGCATCGGAGTTCATCAACGCTTTTCCCGTATCTGTCAGCAAGAAACTTAAGGCTTTCCGGTTCATAGATGGTCCCAACATAAAGAGGACAGCTTTCGCAGAATAAGCCGCAAAAAGAAGCCCTTGGATACATTACCATCTGGAACACCTCCAGAAATCTGAACTGTCAGGCTCTGTATTCAAGAAAAAGCTTTGAACGTAAACATTTTAAATTATATTAATTTTCATGTGAATTTATTCTTTAAATTTACCGCTATTATTATCGGAATATTGTTACTTGTCAAACCCTTAATACTTACAACACCCCCCCTCTGCGATATCCGAACAGGAGGCATTTTCAGTTGACTGATGAATTATGGAATGCAGACCATGAAACTATTAAACTTCTAAGTATGCTCAAAAAATTAGGGGAATTCTCATGCCTGAATGGGAGAGGTTTTAATGACAGAACAGGACAATCATAAAAATACTGTAACAGCTGAAAATGATAAAAGCTTACGCAAAGACTTTCGAGCCCTTTTATCATCCATAGCTCATGTAAAATTTGAAAAAAATGCTGATTCATGGATAGAAATGGAGCTTGTCAACCTGAGCTTCGGGGGTGTAAAGATCCGCATGAAAAAAGAACTCGAACCTTCGATCGTTCTCCCGGGGAAACCATGCAGGCTCAAGTTCTCTATCAAGGGTAAAGAACAGATCTTTCCAGGCCATATCATATGGGTCTGCGCTCCATGCCTGGATAAAAATACTGTCAACTATACCAGAATGGGTATCCAGTTTGACGAACTCACATTTAACGATAAGGCCGGATTACTCAGCATGTTTATATGGAACAAGCACATTAAAAACAGTCAGGATACTCATTAGCAAAAATCCCCTGTCAATTCAAGCTGTTCATTTCCAGGTTCGGGAGCAGATTATTTGCTGATATCACTGATCTCGGACTTTACCTGAAGAAATATTCAATGTTAGATTTCATTTTTAAAGATTCTTCATAGCAGAACAGAGGGATATCCATTGCAAATCCCAAAATCCATTTATCCGGTTATTTTTAAATCCAGCTATGTGCGTCCATTGTCCTACTTTAAAATGTTAGCAACTCAAGCGTTATTTACAGTTTTTCAGGATAAAAATTGGCTGTATTGAATTGCGCTTCAACCCATTATTAAATTCTGGAATCATCTTTTTCAGATATTGAATAAGCGATGACCTCATTAATAACAGGCTTTTCTGACTTAGCCATTTTCACAGTACGCAGATAGACCATTAAAAAACCACCCCCGGGAATGTCCCGAAGGTGGAATTGCTGAGATTCTTTTTCATTATTCTTTTAGTGCAGACCATTATGTACGTTTTGATACAAGATACAGAAACCTTATTCTGCCATCCTGAAATAACACTCCATATCTCCACTGGTATTTTTTTTCGCAAAAAAGTTTCCCCTGAACTTCTCGTTCTTTTCAGGATGATCGGCCCTGAAAAAGGCTCCCCTGCTTTCCTTACGTTTTTCACTTACCTCGATCAATATACAGGCCTCTGTGATCATTGATTCAAGCTGATGATAACAAAGGATGTCACTTACTTTCTCAATCTTTGCCATATCTTTCTGCTTGACTATTCGTTCCAGTTCATTTTTTACACGCCTGATAGATTCTTGACTTTTAGTTATTGAGCCATCTTCCCACATAACTGAACGGATATCTTCAACCAGATCCTGTAAATTTACTTCTCCTGATCTCATTTCAGGAAGAATACATTCATGTTCTACAAGTGTTGCCATTCCGCCCCTTCTCTTACAGATATCTGCCGAGGTCCTGCCCGCAACTTTTCCGAAAACAACAGCCTCTGCCAGGGCAACACCCGGAAGCCTGTTCGCTCCGTGAAGACCTGCCGCAGCTTCACCACAGGCAAGAAGACCTTCCACACTTGTCCCGCAGTCACGATCAATATCAACTCCACCTATATAAAAATGAGCTGCGTGAGAAATGGGAAGAGGATCTTTCCTGATATCAAGACCAACTCCCTTAAGAAGAAGTGAAAGCTCTTCGTATTTTTTATCAAGTACTTCCGGGGAAATTTTTGAACAATCCATGAAAATGCAATCGGGGTTTCCACGCCCCTCGTCTATTTCAGACTTGACAGCCCTCGTCATTACATCCCTTGTAGCCAGATTCCCTTTCTCGCTGTAACGATACATAAACTCCTCGCCCTCTATGTTTTTCAGAACAGCACCAGCACCAAAAAGAGCATTTGCAGCTGGAATCTTTACGGGTTTAAACATCATGGAAGGATAAAACTGAACCATTTCCATGTCCCTGAGAACAGCACCAGCTTCATATGCAAGTTTGCAGGAATCACAGGACACATCAGAAGTGTTGTTGTGTTTTTTAAATAGCCCCGCACCACCGCCGGCTGCAAGGATAACAACCTTTGAATTGAATAGAAGCTGTTCGCCCGAGTTGTTATCCAGTGCAACTGCACCGGAGATACCATTTTCATCCGTAAGAAGCCTGATTATAGTGACCTCGTCATAAAGCTTTACTCCTTGTTCCCGAGCCCTCTCAAGCAGAGGTAATGTAAGGGGAAGCCCCCTGTTCAGATAAGAGTAGGATTGGTATTCACCGAGAAAGGATCGGCTTATAGAATGTCCTGGCGGGTGTTTTACCAGAAGTTTACCGTCAATGCTTTTAAATTTCACGCCATTTTTCTGAAGAAATGGAATTACAGATCCTGACTCTTCAGCAAAGACCCTTACAAGTTCAGTGTTATTTATTCCAGCACCTGAATCCAGGAGATCTTTTTCAAAGATAGCCGGCTCATCGCCACATTGTCCCTCTTTTGTGGCGAGACTCAAAACCCCTCCAGAGACAAGGGTGTTCCCGCTTTTACCGGCTCTGCTCTTGCACACAAGACCAACTTCCAGGGAATTTTCCCTGGCTACAAGAGCAGCTGAAAGTCCTGCAAGCCCACCTCCGATTATAAGTACATCAACATCACAGACTTTTTTCATAATATCCTTACATCCCCCTGCTTTTATAAAGACATATTATTTTGTTACCTCAATTACTCCCCAGAAGTTTTGACAACACTTTCAAACAATATAAATATAGATTATAACCTATCATATCCGGGGAATACTTAAAATATTACTGCTTAAGGAGGAATGGTTACCACAAAATAGAGGAGCTGTAATTATGGATCCTGCCTCTTTATTTACCAAATTATGTTCGCACATACGATCTGACCGGACCTTACTATTCAATTCCAGGAATATTTTCACAAAAAAAGGCCCCGTCAAACGACGAAGCCTTTGTGTTTTCTGGTTGCGGGGGCAGGATTTGAACCTGCGACCTTCGGGTTATGAGCCCGACGAGCTACCAACTGCTCCACCCCGCGATATTCATTTGAATTTATAACCTGTAACAGTTGGGCAATTATACGCCTTTCTGAGCAGAAGTCCAGAGTTCTATTATTATAACAACAGGATCGAGCTACTCCATTTGAAAGAGAACTTGCCTAGGTCCAACCAGGGGTTAACTTTGACTCTATTTTTCATTATTAGCCCCCTGACTTTTTAATCTTCATCTTCATCAGGATAGAGGCCAACCTGTTGGTTTTTACACTGGGTCAATTAACCTGGAATCCAGACTGTTTATAGACTTTGTACGTTTCAAACCGACTTATTCTTTGACCGGACGTTCCCTCCTCGTTAGAATGAGTGACTAAATATCCTTGAAGAAGACGACAACCGATGGAGGGAACAGGAATGAAGAATACGAAGCTGCACGCAGCAGCCGTTACTTTGGCAATAACCGTTATACTTTGCACGGCCCTGCTTACTGGATCGGCTGCAGCTGACACTGTAGGAGGAAATGAACCACTGTCCCGGGACAACATTCTAATCGAGAACCAGGACCTGATGATGGTTGTCATGCCGCCAGGCAAAGAGTCAATTAGTCTCGGATACGCCTCGCCCGATGTCCCTGAAGTTTTCAACGATAAAGATGGAGGGAACCCAAACGTCCAGTGGGGAGGACCTGGAACAAACCCCCCATATCTTCCGAATGGAGAGGAATACCTGACCGTTAAAGCTGTTTATGGCAGAGGGCCTGCTGAAAATGGGGCACATCGCCTTGCTGTAGCCGGAGTAAACAAAAGCAGCAACAAATTCACACTCCGGGTCTATGCTGTTGATGTAAACAATTCTGATAATCCTCTTTCTGAGCTTTACTCCCTGAAATCCGGTATGTCAAGCCCTTCTACAGGCTTCGACAAACCATACAACCCCGCGGTAGATATAATGGCCTGTGACTGGAACTGCGACAATGTCTCGGATTATATATACGTTTTCCCAACAGATGAAGAGGGATATAAATATAATATCGGCGTTACCGACGGGAATAACCCTTCAGGTGATATCTCTTCTATTACAATCGCAGATGCCCCGAACGGAACACTTGTTGATCCCCCTTACAGTATCACCCGTTGTGCAGACCTGGCCCTGGCCGATATTGACGGTGATGGACGTAAGGAGGTTGTAGTGATAGCCAAGGAAAATGATGGTACCATACGCCTCCATGCCTATTCAGTAGACAATCAACTGAATATAAGCGAATACAACAGTTCATACAAGGTAGCTGACTGGAAATGTTATGGAGCTGTTTGTGCAGTTGAATCCGGTAACAGCAGACCGGGAGGCATCGACGAACTTTATGTGCTCCGGTATGCCAATCCGGGCACCACGATAACTTCGGACAGCCTGACAAGGCTATCACTGATCAGCGCCACTGCATGGGAGGACGGAAGTATAGAATGGAGAGAGAAAGCATCCGGTAAGATGTACAACTCTCTGCCATTCCCGGAAATGTATCCCGAAAACTGGGTGGACAATCCCCTTCTGGGACAGCTTGCTGTGGGCGACATAAACGGTGACGGCCAGGACGAATGCTGTGTTTTGAATCTTATTGATGAACATGGAAGTCGTGAATTTGATGGTTATTACTATATAGAAGGACTCTGGATCATGATCTTCAACGTAGAAGACGGAAATTTTGTTATAAAAAGCAGGGCCAATGTCATTACCATGCCTGACATTGGCTATTTTTCACTTGATCGATTCAACTACGCTTCTCTGGCTCTGGGAGCATTTGGAGGTAAATTGGACCCCGCTAAAAATAACGTCGGAATAAGGCAGTTCATCCTTCAATTGAATCCACGTACTAACGATATTGATAATCCTGAGATCGATGATAACTGGAGGTCCAATATTGTACTCACGGAGACGGAAATAAAGGATAACGGCAACTTTGGATTTAATCCCTCGTCCTGGGAAGACTTTGGAAACACACGAGAGCGGGAGTTTACATGCCTTGTCCCCGGTGATTTCGCTGGCAAAAGCCTTCGTCTGGGCACACCGGCAAAGATCACCCTGGCCAACAATATATCTCCACAGGTGATCGTACAGGAACCCCCAAAACATATTGACTACATCCAAAACACAGATACCGGAGTGGCTGAAATGTGTAACGTCTCCCGTCTGGCCTCCTTCAAGACTGTATTCAAGGAAAAGGGTACTTCTTCCAGCATGGTAGACTCCGAGCAGAAGACCGACTTCAGTTACGGAACGAGCACATCGGTCTCCGGCAACCCCGGCCTGGAAATGGAAGTTTTTAAAGCATCGGAAACACTGGAAGCGACCTTCAGCGAGAGCAGAGAGAAAACGGAAGATATCAATAACGAAAAATACAAGAACATGTCCACCTCCATATCGGTCGGGACGACAAATGGCGATGAGGTGCTCTACAGAAGATCAAAAAAAGTTTTGTGGCGCTATCCTGTCCTCAACAGGACCGATGAAAACGGAGAACCTGTCTACGTTCAGGTAGTTGTCCCAGAACCAACACAGGGAATGCAGAAGATAGGACGCGACGCCTCCTGGTATCAGCCACCCCATATCAGCGGAAATCTGCTCACCTACCCCTGGAAGAAAGAACAGCTCAGTTACGGCTATTTCAACCTTTCATCCTCAGATCAGATCGCATCAGGCAACATGATGGGCCTCGATAACGCCACTATATGGGATGTTAACTGGACCGAGGATATCCGTAAGAAATCAACTGTCTCTACCACAGTGAAAAGCAAAAGGAGTGCCAGCATGAGTGCAAGCATGGGTGGTTCTTATGACGGATTCCTGGGTGGTCTGAAAGCAGGAGTAAACTATTTCTCCGATAGTTGTTTCGAGGATACAACATCCAACCGCAACACCATCAGTTCCGAGGAAGGATTCACAGTTGACACACCAGGAAACGGATTCAACGAAAGCAATTCCTGGGGATATCAGATAGAGCCATGCGTATATAGCACTGATATCGGAGTGATCGCCACAACTTTCATTGCCCAGCCTGGTGAGACCATCAATCAGGAAAACTGGTGGAACGAGCGATACGGACAACATCCAAACCCGGCTCTTGGGTTACCTCACCAGTGGCGGAAAAAAAGTTCCAGTGGCGATAAGACCCAGTGGGAATGGGACACCCAGATCGGTGCCAAAGAGCTCAGGGGAATGTTCTTCTATGGAAACGATAAAAAGATCGGGCCAACCCTGGAAAAAAATATTTTCAGTGAAGTAAATATAAAGTGCAGGGTCTATAACCTTGCAATAGGAGAAACAAACAGACTCGAGGGAGTGGAGGTAAAATTCTACTATACTGCCTCTGATAACAACTATTCGCCGTATGAGGGGGAAAAACACCTCATAGGCAGCGAGCGTGTCAACATTGAGACATGGGGAAAAGGCAACCTGCCCAACTGGACCATGGCTGAAGTGAACTGGGATATCGAGGATCTAGACCAGGGCTACTACTTCATACATGTGGAGGTCGATCCAGAGGATGAGGTTAAAGAGATGGCCCTTCATGACAACGGCGACGAGTTCAGCGATAACAAAGGGTACTTCTGCACATATGTCTATGGAAACAGTAAATCAGGAGGTTCAAATAGCACATTAGAGATCCTTGGCGAACTCAATATCGAAGGCAAGATCCTCAATGTCTCACCTGAGAACCCTGCCCTGGGTCAAGCTGTTACAGTTAACGCCGGGATAACCAACACATCCGCCAGCGCTCATGCCGTGGACCTCTTCGCAACCATTTACGACGAAGGTCCTGAAGGGAAACTCACTATGATCGCAGATGAATATATCCCCGGCATCATGCCAGGAACCACTTATCCCTTAAATAATAGATACTTTCCCGAGGGAGAAGGAATACATAAACTGAGCATGGTCATTGACAGCATAAGTGGAGAGGAAGAAGCAGAAACTACGCAAACATTTCTTCTCGGAGAAAGCAGCAACGGCGGATGTATTGCCGGACATCTGCCTCCATCATTTTTATTACTCCTTGCACCTTTTTATTTCATGACAAAAAAGAGATAGATCCGCTCTTTTTTGTAAAAGTAATATAAGCCTCAGGTTAATCAATAGATCAAGGGGAGCGCGGACGCGCTCCCCTTGATCTATTTGTAGATTGAGCTATTTTTTCAATATCAGGAGACCCAATGGCAGTAACAGCATTCCCATTGACGGAAAAAATGAGGTAATTGAGCAACCACCATTTCCGTTTTGGATATCTTCACCAGAACTGCTGTAATTCAAGCCTGTTCCAGTGAAATATGCCACGTGAGGATTGTTTGAACTGTCATGGATAAGAGAGGAGAAAGAACCGAACTCTGGCATAACTCCTGAATCCAGAGTTTTTATGAACCAGTCCGTTCCGTCAGAATAGGCATATTTCAGTTCCACAGATTCACTCGGAGCCTGTTCATCCACAGTACTTTCAGGGGAAAGAACTGTGGTTGATCCAGAACCATAGGTAATGTGAGGATTGTTGTCCAGGTCATTATTAATTGAAACATTTCCCTCTCTATAGGATCCCAGCGTATCCAATAACTGTACACCCCAGGTACCTCCTGATTTTGTCGCATACCAGAGTTCATATGTGTAAGAAATAGGACTCTTCGAAAGAGAGTTCGGCACCAGACCTTCCGGATATCTTACAAAGGCAATATGGGGATTCCCTTCCGTGTCTAGATGAAGGTCCGTTTCAATGATACCCATATCAACATCTGAAGAGATCACCGTCTGAATATCCCAGCTGCCATTATCTTCAGCAGCGTACTTCAGCATACCCTGGCCAAGTCGGCTATCATACTGATAGTAGCAGCCTGCAGGTTTCTCCTTCTCATCAATAGCCAGCGAAATAGCTCTAAAGTCATAATCAGATTCTTCCACTGTTGCCTTGCTCCAGACACCGTTCTCTTTCTTTACATGCTGTAAAACATAACCGTCATCTACGAAGTCTGGATAAGATTTGGAGAAGAGGTGGGGCATTCCCGAACTTTCAAGCTCAAAAACAAAAGAACTTCTCCCAAAACCTATGGGGTCTTCAGGACAGATCCTCTCAAAGGACCATTCATCTCCTGACCATGTCCCGTATTTCAGGTACCCTGATCCATAATCCGGAAATACCACGTGGGCAATGTCCTTTTCGTCAAGTCCAAAACCCGCCTGGACAATAACAGGTCCACCAAGGCCTGCCCCCTCAAGGGAATTTCCCATTGCTCCAACCATTACATCAAAAGACACAACTACATCTTTTTCCCAATCTGAGCCCTCATATCGGGCGTAATAAACCGTACCATCAGATGAAGAATAGACCATGTGGGGATCTTCGGCAGAATCAAGGGCAATGGTGTGATAGTATCCTGTGGAAGGACCTTCCGGAGGAATGACTTCAATATTCCAGTTTCCATCCACTTTGAAAGCACATTTCAGATCGCTGTCCGGAGAAAATGAAACATACGAGATCACAGGATCTCCTGAAGGTTTCACCGCCAGGGAGGAAGGTACTGTTCGGACATTTCCGCCCATATCAACATATTCTGTGTTCCATCTGGAACCATCGAAATTGGCGTACTTCAGGTTGTCAGCATATCTTTCATAATAACTGATGTGTATGCCTCCATATTGGTCTGTTTTTATGGAAGAGTATTCCCCTACATTATCTGACGAATCTATTACTGAACTAACCCACTGATCACCAGAAAGGGTGGCGAATTTCAGGTTATAGTTACTATCCTGGTAACTTATCATGGGAATTCCATTTTCTGCCGTTATGGGATGGTTAGAATTTCCAGTAGAATCTATGGACACAGGTTCTGCCCAGCTATCACCATCGGAAAACGTGTAATAAAGAGGATTTCCCATATCATAATCAAAGTCTTTGAAGGATACATGGGGCGTGTCATAATTATCTATTGCCAAGTAACAAGTGCCTATGCTATCACCTGATACTACAGTTTCAATGTTCCAGCCTTCTGCCTGCTTCGAAGCATATTCAACATTTCCGAAATAACTGTATCCTATGTGAGGACCACCCTGAGAATCCAGGGCGAGGGATACAAAACTTTTAAAATCATGGGTCTCTCCGAGGATCTCAGTATTCCACTCTGTACCGTCGTAACATGCATAAAAGAGGTTTTCAGGACCAGAGATATCCAGTGCACGTTTTGAATCAGAGCCAGACATTAGAACACAGGCTATATGGGGATTATTGTACTGGTCCAGTGCAAGGGATATAGATATGTCTGCAAACATATTTTGAGAAGTCTCATATACAGTCTGTACCTCCCATCCATCTTCCCCGTATACGGCATATTTCAAACTGTGTCTGTCTTCTGCGAAAAAGGCTAAATGCAGCGTACCTTCTTCATCGACTGCCACATATGATCCAGGACCATGGATGCTTCCCCGGTCAACGGTCTCTATCACCATATCTGCCGCAAAAGCTGGAACCGCCATTAATACAATCAAACATACAGCAAGGCATATTCTTTTCATTATTCATCTCTCCGATCTGAAAGGTAAAATGTGTTCTCGTACTATGGAGCTACTGAAATACAATTGGGATTTTCGCATAATTATACAGAAGTCTACAAATTGACTCAAAAGGTCTAATCCCTTTTATCATGAGATATGTAAATGAAAATGAATTTTTTACAGACATTTTACTCAAAATAATAAAACCTATATAGAATCTTGCTTTATAATGTTAGATAGATGACTTGTTGAATTTCAACAGAGCAAGAAGAGAACTTCTGTTTCCTGTTCAGTAAAAATTGAGGAGGGATTTATCATGTTCTACGGAAATCAGAAAACGAGAAAAACCTTGTTCTCCATCATGATATGCCTGTTATGCCTGCTCTTTATGGGAGTAGTATTCCAGGCCCATGCAGCAATTACCATCAAGAAACCTTCTTTAAAAGAGGAGACCCAAAAGATCATCAAGAAGAAACCGAACTTAAAAATAAGACCCAAAGACACCATTAAGCCACCCTTGGAGATAAAAAAAATTCCGGAGATCAGCAGGGAGATCAATATCAAACCTGAAACCTTTGGGACCCTGAAAGCCACACCCAGGGGAATCTGGGAACCAGAGAATGGGCGGGAAGGTTCTTTTTTCATCCTCCTCAGCGAGGAGGTAAGTAACTTAAATAATGTTCTTCCCTATGTACAAACCTATGCCGAAGATGTTGCCAGTGATGGCTACCAGGTAAAACTTTATACAATTACCTTCGACGGGGACATGGACCCCTTCTTCTCTAATGTCAAGAACCTGAAGAGTTTCATAAGGTCAAAATGGTTGAGAACACTTAAGGAATGTGAAGAAGGAAGGCTTTCGAAGCAGGCCTTCGAGATGGGTACGGGCATTGTTCTAATAGGTCCCTTCCCTCTTCCACTGGTCCACAAGAGGATGAGGACATACAAGGAAGAGCCTCCTGGATCGGGAACCGTGGAGAAAATTGTTTACGAGGGTGTTTTCGCCTGTGACCTTTATCTCACAGACATGGATGGCAACTGGAACCTGGTGGACGAGACAGGCTACCCACTGATCACAACTATGGATTACCCTGAAATACCAATGGATCATGAATGTGTCCCCGGGGACGAAGTTCATCCTTACTGGACCGGGGACATCCAGGATTGGGGAAAGATGGGAGCAAAACCAGAGATCTGGATGGGGCGGATCAACCCCGGAAATACCTCCTTTAACGCCACCACCGATGGCATAGCTATCACAGATTATCTTTTCGCCAACCACAAATACCGAAAGGGTATAGAACAAACATCTGAGCAGGATATAAAGGAACAGACCTTCAAAAACCGTCTTATCTATTATGATGACGACATGCGGCACCTTGCCCAGGAAACGGCAGACATGATGGCAATTACATGGCCAGGCCCTGTCTTCGGAGAAACATCTTATGCCGGGACTGGACACCCAAAGGGATATACCCGGATAGTGAACGGAACAAACACCACTAACAAGGCTGATTACATTGAAAGACTCAAGCTCGGGAACTATCTCTGGGTAGAGACTTTCATGCATTCTGCCCATGACCTTCACCAGTTCGACACTTCTTCAGGAATCGAAAAGGTTCACAAGCAGGAACTTTTCAAGGAACAGAAAATGAAAGCCCTCTTTTATTACCATCATGGGTGCTCCGCCTGCGACTATAAGCAAAAGGACAACCTGGGAGAGAATTATCTCTTTTACCCCAATCATATAGGGGATCTGAAACCCATGGTAGTTCTGGGTAACACCACCGTGGGTCCCCATGAAACCGGCCCCTTATATGTGTCTCTGGCATACGGAATGAACATAGGACAGGCTCAGATGCTCACACAGCGATCCTACGCAAGAAACAAGAACTGGGTAACCGTAGCCCCTTCTGACCCAGGCCACGTTAACCCTAAAAGATACTACAGCCAGACTCTGCTGGGTGATCCTACCCTTCGGCCGATTCAATTCTCCCCTTCGCTTGTTCCTCCACAGCTGAACCTCCCTTCCGTCTACAAAACGGTAACCCAGAAGATCCAGGGGGCATCATATCCGAGCCTGGGAAAATTAAAGAACACCGCAAATATAGCTTCATCTGCGGAGCCTGTAATGAAGAAAGGCCTTAAGCCCGGAAAAGCCTACCCGGTTGTATCGGGCGGAATAGTTCAAGATCCCCTGTGGCAGAAGATGAACATTCCCGGGCTGAAAAAAATTATGGACTCCCTTAGGATCAAAGATATGGCGGAATTTGATATCAAAAAGATAGAGATGAAATGAACCTTAAATCCATTTTTTCATAAAATCCGTATCTTTAGAATTCCCCGCCTGAAACAGACGGGGAATTAATTTTATATCTATTCTGTAACCTGCCAGTTTGATCTGCACCTTGATTAATTCATTGTAACACCCAGCTAACATGATAGAATTATATTAACATTCAGAAATAACTGTTCAAAAAACCAGTCCGGTCAGAGTAAATATCAGGAAAAAGAAAGTAGCTTATCTTCATAGTTCAGGAGGAATAAACCTAATGAATACTGTAAGGATAGCTGAAAACGGTTTAGTGCCTGATTTTCTTGTAAGGAAAGAAATACGCAAACGATTGCAGAACATCCTCAGGGAAATTCCTGGAGAAAGTTCCGAAGTCTTTAACATTCGTAAGGAAGAATTTATTTCATTTCTTGGACAAAACCCTGTAGCCTTGAAACAGTCCAAACCTAATGATCAGCATTATGAAATTCCCGGGGAATTTTTCCAGACCTTCCTGGGTCCACACATGAAATACAGCTGCTGTTATTGGCTTAAAGACACTAAAAACATCGAAGACGCAGAAAATAATATGCTCGAACTTGTCGCGTCAAGGGCGGAGATACAAAACGGTCAAAAAATTCTGGATCTTGGATGTGGATGGGGAGCCTTCTCCCTGTGGGCAGCTGAAAAATATCCTCTCTCAAAAGTCCATGCATTGTCTAATTCCAATTCACAGGTATCATTCATCAATGAAATGGCAAAAATAAAGGGTCTGAAAAATATTCATGCCGAAAAAGCAGATGTCACAGTATTCGACTCTTCTGAAAAATATGACAGAATAGTTTCAGTAGAAATGTTTGAACACATGAGAAACTGGCAACTTCTTCTCCAAAAGATCGCCGGATGGCTCAAATCTGATGGAAAATGTTTTCTGCATTTTTTCTGTCACAGGAATTGGCCATATCTTTTTGAGGATTCATCCCCTTCAGAATGGATGGGATATTATTTTTTTACAGGAGGAATGATGCCAAGCTTTGACCTTCCCCTGTCCTTTCAGGAAGATCTTTCCGTTGAGAATTCATGGGAAGTAAATGGAAATCATTATGTGAAAACGCTTGAATCATGGCTTAAGAGAATGGATAGAAATTCGAATGAAATTCAGATCCTCCTCAAAAGTATCTATGGAAATGACCACAGATCATGGATGGGCCGATGGAGAATTTTCCTCATGTCATGCAGCGAATTATTCGGAATGAATAATGGAACGGAATGGATGGTTGCACATTATCTTCTTCAAAAAAATCAGAAGGAATAATAAAGAAAAGAACCAGTCATCAAGGTTACTCCAGTGACGAAAAACACAATACATAGCATTATACCCACATCATATACACTGGTATGTCCGTGCAGTTATTGGACTTCGCTTTGTTTCGCAAGCTCAACCCGTACTTCATGCCTGATGATGTTCGTGTTCCATGGACCAGAACTTTGCCTCAATCTTCCTTCAGATTTCACTTCGCGGGGGGCACCCAGAAAAAGGGGAGCAGAACCGTATCCTGCCCCCCTAATGATAGTTGTAACTCTATATCACCAGAATCTTGCTACTTGATCAACACCACCGGCTTTATAAGATCCTTTGGTTTGTCCTTCATGAGCATGAGCGCCTCTTCAATGTGTTCAAATCCCTCAAAAACATGGGTGACAAGTTTTGCAGGATCTATCCTTCCATACTCATAAAGGCTTACAAGTTTTTCCATTCTCAGCCTGCCACCCGGAGTAAGTCCGCCTCTTATTGTCTTGTGGGACATTCCAGATCCCCACTCAATCCGAGGCAGCGGCAGGGTGTCACCCTCTCCAAAGTAATTTATGTTGGAAATGTGGCCTCCAGGTTTTACGATCTTTACTGCCGAAACAAAAATATCCGAATTCCCACCGGCAATAATAACAGCATCCACACCCTGTCCACCTGTAAGTTCAAGAATCTGTTCCTCGATAGGAGCCACTTTGTAATTCACAACATCAGTAGCACCGTATTCTCTGGCTACTTCGACACAGTTGGGCCTTGTCCCTACGACTATCAGCCTGGAAGCACCTCTGAGTTTTGCACCAGTCACAGCCATCAAGCCCACCGGCCCAATACCAATAACAGCAACAGTATCACCAAGACCTATCTCTGCAAGCTCTGCTCCATGAAGACCTGTAGTAACCATGTCTGGGAACATCGCCGCTGCTTCCAGCGGAATATTTTCCGGCAGCTTCGCAAGGTTCATATCTGCATCGTTCACGTGGAATAATTCTCCAAACACACCATCTTTTATGTTTGAAAATTTCCATCCGGCAAGTAATCCTCCAGAGTGCTGATGAAATCCTCTCTGGATATCAATTGTTTTCCAGTCAGGGGTTATTGCAGGAACAACTACCCTGTCTCCGGGCTTGAAGTCCTTCACCTCGCTTCCAACTTCCACTACTTCACCAACAGCCTCATGACCGAGTATCATATCACTTCTTTCTCCAAGGGCACCCTCAAATACTGTATGAATATCTGATGTACAAGGCGCAACAGCAAGAGGACTGACAATAGCGTCTTCCGGCCCGGCCTTGGGCCTATCCTTATCGATCCATCCGACCTTCCCAATACCGTGCATTGCAAAACCTTTCATAACTCTCAACCTCCTTTTACAGAAAAGCGTAACTATTTATCACGCTGATCTGCTACTTCAAATGTTAACAAAAAATATTTATTGGTCAATTCTCAAACCTGAATTTTAAATATTTCAACGTTTCCTGACATTTTGGAAGGGAAAATAATTTCCTTCATTTCTTTCCAACTTACAAAAAATAACAGGATCTTTTTGAACAAACTCTGCTAAAATTGGCATTTATATTCCAAAAAATGCATAGTCTGTTTGAACCTTTGTTCGAAAGAAGATTCGTTTATGTAAAATTTAAACGCATTCATTTAACTTTATCTGGAGGAAACAAGAAGGAAAATATAATGCAAACATTTCTGCCATATGCTGACTTTTACGAATCAGCCAGATGTCTGGACTACAGGAGACTGGGAAAACAGCGGGTTGAGGTATTGCAGATAGTCAATACGCTGTTGAACCCTGGACAGAAAGGATGGAAAAACCATCCAGCTGTAATTATGTGGAAAAGTAATATACCAGCACTCTCCCTTTACGGGGTAATTTGCTGCAACGTATGGATCAGTAAACAGTACAGAGACACATGCAAAGAAAAGATATTGAACAGTTTAAGTTTAAAAATGGATGGAGTCTGGACAGAAAAGATCCTTCAGGATATGTCCGAAAGAAAATCATTTTATCCAACCTGGTTTGGATGGGAAGAATTTCATAGTTCTCATCGGTCCAACCTCTTGAGAAAAAACTATGATTTTTACAAAAAATACGGATGGAATGAGGATACATCAAAACCGTATATATGGCCTGTGCCCTCAAACCCCAGTTCAGTGGGATCAAAACCATGACGATCTTTCAATTATTTATACGGTGATCGATAAGGCTTTCAAGCTCCTGCCAGGACGGAACTCCCCTTGCAAGAAGCTTTCCGTCCAGAACCCATACAACTTCAGTAGACCTGATATTGAACCTTACAAGGTCAAAGAACCATATAGAACATTTTGGATCACAAATGTTCAGATCGAACAAACCTCCATATTTTGCCCTGATCTTTCCAAGCAGGTCCCCCACCAGCACACGGCTGTTCTTCATGGGAAAGGACTTCATCTCATCCTCCCCGAAAGTGAAGTTGCTTCAGCAGACAGAACCTACAGGCTTTTCAATGTAGACCTTTAATTTATGTTTGCTCTTCATGTTCTTCTCCCCTAAGGATTTGGCTTAAGATTTTTCAGAAAATGTAATACAGGGCATCCTAATAGTCAAGACAAAACGACATGGAAATGGGACTTAAGACTTTCCCTTTTAGTCCATGAGTCCCGGGTCAGTTTTGAAAAAATCATGTATAGTAATATATCTTTATCTATAAGTTTTAAAAATCGTTCAATTCATTATTTCTCAAGGGCAAAACCGCCGAAAGACGGTGACGCAAAGCCACGGGTCTAAATCCTTTTCGGACAAAGGCAGCCGGGCTGCGAAATGTGCTTTATTTGCCCTTTGTGGAGTATTCACACCCTCCCGGGTCAAAGTGGGAGGGCTTTTTTGTATATTGCTACAACCATACAACTCAAAGGAAGGAGGAAGAACCAGCAGAGTCATAGAGAAGGGAAGAGAAAAGATTTCCCAAGTTGGATTAATTGAAGAGATCGCAGTTTTTTCGATGAAAGAGAGGAGAGTATATATGAGACATTTTCGCAATTTATTTGTGGCAATAATGGTGTTGTGTTTATTAACATCTTCTGCGTGGGCTTTGCCCTGGGATGA
>Ga0102926_1000451_pt1 | contig 23567 bp, 21 predicted proteins | sample SalPonR1_A_D2_MG_FD_78173 | JGI IMG/M metagenome (GOLD analysis project Ga0102926, IMG submission 78173) | Salt pond soil microbial communities from South San Francisco under conditions of wetland restoration - Salt Pond MetaG R1_A_D2_MG | ecosystem: Environmental > Aquatic > Marine > Intertidal...
ACTTAGTTCTTTTCAATGAGTATATTGACACTAGGGCAATAAATATGAATAATACAATTGCTACAACTGATGCCATATGATACTGTCCTTGATCATTGGTCATTTTAAATACCCATGTGATTAAAATATCTGTTGATCCAGCATATTTAAAATTCGAATTCACTGGATTACCATCCGTTAATAAATAAATAATATTGAAATTATTAAAATTAAAAGCGAAAGTCATAATCAGTATCGGTGCCGTCTGAAATAACACCATTGGAAAAGTAATATTTCTAAATTTTTGCCAAGCATTTGCCCCGTCAATATCAGCAGCTTCATAAAGTGCTGCATCAATATTCGTAAGAATACCTGACATTAGAATCATAAAATACGGTGCACCAAGCCATAAGTTAATAACTATAATCATTATCTTTGCTATGAATGGATCTGTAAAAAATGCTATTTTTTCAAGGCCCAATTGCCCTAGAATATTGTTGATGGGTCCTGGCCCACTTAGACCTAATCGAAAGACTAATAAAGAAATAAAAGCTGGTATAGCATATGGTAACATTAAAATTGTTCGCCAAAACTTCTTGAATTTGATACCTTTGTAGTTGACTAAAATTGCTAGAAACATACCAACAATATAATTAAGTACTGTAGATATCCCAGCCCATTGTAGTGTCCAAATAGCAACTTTTATGAAAGTGCCATTCCATATATCTAGCTCAAATAGATTTTTATAATTTTTTAGCCCTACCCAACTCACTAAGTTCCTCGGTGGCAGATAATTAGGCGAAGAGTAATTTGTAAATGAAAGTAGAACTGTAAAAAGTATTGGTAAAATAGTAAAAACTACGATCCCAATAAACGCTGGTGTGATCATTAGTTGGGGAAAATTCTTATTAAGAACTTCCTTAAGAAAAGCCTTTAATTTTAAAGGCTTTTTTCCTGCCTTGACAGCTTTAGCAGTTTTTTGTGCATCATTAACATTATAGATATATATCATTGCAAACAATGTCACAACAATTAATGTAATAGCACCATTGATTAACATGTATATAGAATGATCACCTTGGACAATAACGCCATTAACAAATTTCTGTGGTTCCTCTCCTAGGGTTATTAAGCCGTGAATATTCTCAAAAATTCCTGGTAATCTTAATAGAAATATCACTTCTACTAATGAAAATATAATACCTTTAACATAGTCTTTATTATAAAACTGTCCTAAGCCCATGAAAATTGAAGATAAAATCATGGATTTTTTTACTCGTTTCATATATCCCTCCACTTATTCTATGCTTGAAGAAATCCCATAGAACTATGAGATTTCTTCAAGAAAGGTTTAGCATAATGCTAAACCTTAATTAATTTGCTATTAGTCTTCTTGTGATGTAATGGCTTCATTAATTGTATCTGTCGCTTGTATCATTGCTTCTTCTGGTGTCTGTTCACCATTCCATGCTGATGCTAAAGCTGCAGCATAAGGATCCCATACAGTTCCCATTTCAGGGATTGCAGGCATTGGTGTAGCAAATTGTGCTTGTTCTAAAAATGGCACAACATATTCATCATCTGCAATTACATCTTCATCCATTAATGTTTTAGCTGGAGGAATCTGACCCGTTAACTTAAATCTTTCTAATAACATTTCATCAGAAGTTGCGAATTGTGCAAATAATTGAGCTGCTTGCGGATAATCAGTAAATGCGCTTACATATAAACCTCTAACACCTGAGAATGATTTTGGATTGTTTCCATTTTCTAATAATGGTAATGCAGCAATACCAAAGTTCACTTCCGCATCTTTGTAACCTTGTACTGCCCATGGACCATTAATTATAGTAGCCACTTTTCCTTCTTGGAATAAGCCGTCCATTACATCGTAGTTAGCATCTCCTGCTTGTAATGGTAGAATTTCTTTTAAACTTACCATTTCTTCTAAACCAGCAATTGATTCTTCTGTCGCTAATCCTACGTCTTTTGGATTACTACCTTCATCACCGAAAATATATCCGCCATTACCAGCGATAAATTGGTGAGAGAAATAAGCATTTGCTACATCCCATAATAATGCATACTCATTATTTCCTGGATCGTTATATGTTCTACCAAACTCAATGATTTCTGAGTAAGTTTTTGGCGCTTTTTCAATAATGTCTTTATTATAAAATAATGCATAAGTTTCTATTCCAGTTGGATAACCGTATAATTCCCCTTCGTAAGACGTTGCAATTCTTGCTGCATCTACAAAATCATTATTGATACGGTCTTTACTAATAATATTTGGATAAACTATACCCGCTGAGTAAGCTTCTCCTAAACGATCATGCGGCATTGCAAATACATCTGCTCCAACACCAGCTGGTCCATCTTGAAGTAATCTTGTAACAGATTCTGTAAAATCTACTTCTTCATAAACTACTTCAACGCCATACTCTTCTTCAAATTTTTCTCCAACCATTCGCATGAACTCGCCTTCTGGTCCTTGAGATTCCCATACTGTTAAAGCCGCACCTTCTTCTGGTGATAATTCAATTGGTTCATTTGAAGCGACCGCTTCTGTTGATTCTTCACCTACTTGTTCCTCTGCTGGAGCATCATTTGAAGCACAAGCAACTAAAGAAAATGACAATACTAATACTAAAGCTAACACTAAAAACTTTTTCATTAAAAATTCCCCTTTCGATTAATAATCTTTTTGCAATCGTTTGCATTACGATTATACAATTCCAGGGGAACCTTGTCAAATAAAAAAAAATTAAATTGTTTTAATAATCAGATAATCTCCCGGTAAGAGTTGAATTTTAGCGTTTTTAGGCACTTTTATATTTCTCATTAAATCTTTGCAATCGTTTGTGTTATTTAGTTTGATCTTCTGTTTCTTACCACTATTATTAATATAAACCTGAACTTCTGATATCTTATTTTTTCTCTTAAAAGACAGAATATTCTTGGTTATTATCCAACGGAAATCACCATTTTTAAAAACTTCATTCTCATTAGAAACTTTAATTAATTGCTTGTATTCTTCTAACAGATTCTTATCCCATTTCTTCTCATCCCATGGCATTGCTTTTCTACAATCTGGATCACCTTTACCTTCGAGACCTATTTCAGTACCATAGTAAACAGAAGTACATCCCAGATAGAATAATTCAAACACAAAGGCCATCACCAGTGCACGTTGATTTCCTTTTGCTTCGGTAACAAATCGAGGTGTGTCATGACTGTCCAGCAAATTCATCATTACTTCATTCACTTGGGTTGAATAATCAAAATATGTTCTATTCACTTTATACTTAAATGTATCTAAATCAATTTTGTTTTTCGCAAAATATTCGTAGCATGCAGTTTGGATTGGATAATTCATAATTGCATCAAACTGGTCCCCTTCTAACCAAGGATAAGAGTTATGCCATACTTCACCTACAATATAGGCATCTGGCTTTACTCTTTTTACTGCTTTTCTAAACTTTCTCCAAAATTCATGGTCAATCTCATTGGCTACATCTAAACGCCAACCATCAATATCAGTTTCTTCAATCCAATAAGTGGCTACATCTAGCAGAAAATTATAAACCTCTTCATTTGAAGTATCTAATTTTGGCATTTTCGGTTCAAAACCAAAGGTTTCATAGTTTAACTTTTCTTCATCTACAGGAAAATCTTTAATATAAAACCAATCTTTATATTTAGATTGCTCTCCTTTTTCTTTAACATCTAAGAATTTATCGAACTTATAGCCTGAATGGTTGAAAACAGAATCAAGCACTACTTTAATATCCAAACTATGGGCTTTTTCAACTAGTTTTTTCAAGGTTTCTTTGTCTCCAAAATGAGGATCAATTTTAAAATAATCAATTGTATCATACTTATGATTTGTTGTTGCCTCAAAAACTGGTGTCATATAAATGGCATTTACACCTAATGCTGATAGATAATCTAATTTTTCATAGATTCCCTCTAAATCACCACCAAAGAAATTTTCCCGTGTTGGTTTTGCATTCCACTTCACTTTATCTTTTGGGCTTAAGTCATCATCTCCATTATAAAAACGTTCTGGAAATATTTGATAGAATACAGCCCCCTTTACCCATTTTGGAACTTGATGTACATCAATTTTATTGATATACGGAAAATGCATCAAATATTTATGAATAATTAACTCATCAGTCATATCAATGTCTTCAACAAATCCCCATTCTGTATAGTATCCGATCAATTTGCCAGCATGTAAATTGAAACGATAAGCTAATCTTTTCGTTTCTACACTTACTCTTGCTACGAAATAATCAAACTCAAAATCAGAGAAAATTTTCTCCATTTCAATTGTTTTAAATGTTTTTAAATCATACTTATCACCATAAAATAACTCTACTTTTGTTAAATCATCAGTTTTTGCTTGAAAACGAATCTCAACTTCATTTTCATTATAGGCAAAACACATATTACTTTTTGGTTTATGCCTTAATGCGTACTTATTAATCATATTTTTTCCTCCTTATGCAATCGTTTGCGCTATAATATCACACTTTTTTTATTTATACAAGAAAAAAGCTCTCATGGAGAGCTTCCTTCCTTGAACACTATTCTAATCTTTTAAGTAGATTCATATCTTCATTAATATAATCACTCGGTTTAATATGCATATCATAATACATGTTATCTCCCTTATCTGGAAACCTTGGATTGATTAGAACTTCACCTAACCGTTCAAGGGTAAGCATCCGATGGTTAAGAATTTGATATTCATATTCAACGACACGCATAATATCATAAGCATTTTTCAAAGCCACTTCTGATAGGTTCATAATATCATCTCTATTGGCATCCTTAATATAATGGGGATAAGTATATGGCATCATCATATTAATCGATTCAATGAAATTTCTCATAGGCAATTTTTCTTTCCATGCCCCATCACCGCCAATAAAAGGATAAAGTTTACTCTCGTAAAACCAAACCTTTAAACTCGGTAGAAAATAAGGGGATACAACATCATAGTCTTTGTTTTCAATAAGAGCCTTTCCTTTTCCGCTCATAATACCAACGATTAATTTCTCAACTTTTATATCATATTTCTTTAAAATAGGTTCCAGAACTTTTAACCGATACCCCTTATTTAATAAGTCATCCACTAAAATGATTGGTCGGTTAAATGACTTAATCATCTTGATTTGATTATCTATATCCATGTAGTATGGAGATGCCATAATTTCATGGAAGGATAGATCTTTATTGAAGTATTTTTCAACGTGTAAAGTCTTCGTCACTGTGTTGGGTATGATTACTCTTTTAAAAATAGCTCCAAAAGGCACACACATTGCTTCTCCATAATTTTTCTCTTTTGACGTGCGAATAGGCACATTATTGGCTTCACATACTTCTTTAATGAGATTCTCATATAACATTGTTCGATTGTAATTTACAATTAATTTTCCCGGGTAAAGTTTTGCAATCGCTCTTTGCAGATTTTTACGAGTGTTTTTAATTACTGCAATAATATTTTTATTGTTTCTATATTCGTCCTTAAACATTGAGCCTACATCCAAGTTTAATACAATTGGTGAAGTTAAATTTACAGCAAAAGGCTGGATTTCAGAGGTTAAATTTTCTATCTTTAAAAATCCTTGGTTTAAAAATAATTCGGATATTTCTGGTTTCATGGATTCTCTTACCTTCTCAATATATACACAATAACTATAATCTCTAGAAATTAGAAAAGATAAGGTTTCTGATAAAACCATTTGATAGATATCATCCATCTTTGACTTATTATTGACAAATATGAAGTTCAAGGCAACGATTCGGCCTGAAGATTGATCGATAACATAATTCATTAGATCATTATTTTCTATCTCCAAATGTATTTCTGATGATCTAATCCATCGGAAACCCGAAAAGCCAATTATTCTATTGTTATTCTCAATATTTCTTATAATTATTACTCTAAATCTAGGTTTAGCTGTAGCAGCTTTTAACCGTTTATACATCACATCATCTGGAATATTACTTAGCTCGCTTAACTCCTTTAGAATCTTATCATCAAAATCTTCTAATAGTTCAACTCCTAATGATTTGGCATTAATGATATTTTTGAATTGAGGCTCTTTTTTGTATAAGCCATTTGTATAGATATACCGTTCTGCAAAGGAATCCACTAAATCAGATATATCACGGTTAGTATCTATATAATTTCTGATTTGAGTTGAAGAAATATGCTCATACTTCTCACTTAAAGTTAAACGCATGGACTGATCATTTAATTTTTTGAAAATCTTTTTCAAAATTTTAAAATCCTTAGAAGTCATCATATTCGGTCGTTCAAAAACAACATGAGGGAACCTTAAAATTGTTCCAGAATTACCCTTATACGCTGAAGCGTTTACAAGCACGTCACTTCCTACTGCTAAATAAACTTCATTTTCAGGAAATACATTCTTTAAGTTCTCAAGATCAATTTCATTAGCAATATTCACAGAGATTTCTTTAGGCAAAGTATATATTCCAAATTCTTTAGCAATAGAGCGCTCAATAATATTTCGACGAATAATGTTTGGTTGTGTACTCTTAGACCATGAAAATTCATCTACACCAAGGTGTACTTCAAATCCCATGTTTCTAATCTCAACTGCAATGGTTCGATGACTCCTAGAAAAAGGGTCAAAAGCACCAGGGAAAAAGGCAATTTTTCTGCTAAAATCCTTTGTGAGTTCGCCTTTCTGAAATCGGTACTCAGATATAAAATTATAAATTTCTTTCAGGGCTGAAGCATTATTTATAAATACTAAATCATGGGATTCATCAGTCTGCATGATCAATGTTAATAATTTTTTTATTATCATGTCAAAAATTACTTTTTTCTCTTCTAGAGACAACTCATTAGATTTAAATATATCCGAACCAATGACATTTAAAGCCATTTGTTTAACAAAAGACTCATCATGGGAAAATCCTGATAGTATAATGCCTAATAATCTAATCAATCGTTCGTTGTGACTTTCTTCACTACCGATAAATACATTTTTATAATCAGTGTATTTAACAATTGAAACGCCAGCAGTTTTTTGAAATAAAGCAATTAAATTCGAGTTGTTTGTTTCAATCTGCTCATAAAAATGATCAATGATTTCGTCAAATTCAATAGGCTTCAAATGTAATAAGAGCTCTCCTAAATACAAAGGTATATACTTTGTGAACTCATAACTTTCCATTTCAAGAGATCTAATTAGCTCAACAACAATATCATTTTTCTGTTCAAAGGATAAATATGGAAAAATTTTAATTAAACTTTTACCAGCAGTGTTACGAACATTTTCTAATGCACTGACTTTTAATAAATTACATAAGTGTTGGGCTGCATAAAATATATTCTGATAATCATGTAATATTGTATTCCTAAGTAACAGTTCAATTTGGAATCTTTTTTGTATCGGATAAGTAGCAGTTTTCAGATTACTTAGAAAAATTTCTGAAGTATACTTTAAGTCCTCTAAACAAATTTGTCTGTATTGATCAATTACTTCTTCACCACTATTAATGGTCTCAGCCAATTTAAACCAAGCAAAGTTTTCAGCAGGATCTTGTTTATTAAAAACACCATCACTGACGAGTTCACGAATGTGAAATTTTTCAAAATCTTCTTCATTGATGTATGGATATATTTCATAGAAGGCATTAAGAGCTCTTAGTTTTAATTTTTTATCACTTGCAAATACTAATTTCATAACAAAATTTATTACATCTGTCATTTGATACAACTCAAAGTTCTCGTATTTAAGGATACGTGTTAACTTTAATAAATAAAACTCTTTTTTCTCTGTTAACTCCGGATCATTAAAATAACCGATTAAAAGATCAATGCTTTCACTAAATAACTCTTCATCAATATATTCAAAATAACCTAAAACAATTTCTCTCAAACTATAACCTATTAAATCTTCATGCTTTTCAATGACTGTTTTTGGAGGCGTTAATGATTTCTCAATATATTCTTTGAATAACCGAATAGTTGTATAATCCGTTTCTTTAAGTACAGCCCCCTTGGGTAGCTCTTTTCTTAATTTTTCATCATATGTAGCAATTAATTTGCCAAGCAATTTCCCACATAACTCCCTAACATCTTCTTCTTTTGAGACCAGATTGTTATATAAAAACTCAATAATAATTATCTTTTGTTTCTGAGTTAGATAAGTAGAATAGCGATCAAATGCTTCAATGTATCCTCTTGTAACAGTAGAATTTCTAGTATTTCTAGCTTCTTCTAGCAATTTGTTAAGTGATGTTTCATTTCTTAACTTATACATCAAATTTATATTATGTTTAATCGATAAATAAACTGCATTCTCTATTATTTCTTTTCCTTGCATTATAGAATACAATTTTTCCTTTAAATGTAATGGTTTATTTAGCATCTCATTTGGTTCAATATTAATTGAATAGTCAAGTAAAAATGCTTCAAAATCTTTTAGTTTATTGTAGACCCTACGGTATCGATTCTCTTTAGCATCATCAACATTATCAAGTTTATTTAAAATGACACTAAAGGCTTCTTTTAGAGAATAAAATCTCATTTCTTTTTCGCCATTAGCATCTTTGTCTGCTTTTACTCGAAAATCAGCATAAATTAATATTAAAGCTTCTAAGGAAAGATTCTCTAATTCTAGATCCCAAGTGGAATGATTAATTGCAACATTTCTAATGTATGTAATATTACGCTTTTTAAACCATTCACCAGTATAATAATAATGAAAGTAAGCAACACGATTTTGTTCATCTTTTTTACAACCAAATTTCCCAATATCATGACCTGCTGCGGCCCCAGATACACGCCCTAAATCTACTTCTATTCCAATTTCCTTTAATTGTCTAGCAATATTCAAACTTAAATAGTGCACACCACAAACGTGCTTAAAAGTAGTAAATCCCATAACTTCTTGATTTAATTTCATCATTTCTTCCACATAATCTTCTTTATAATATTTTATAAAATTAACGTATTCAAGAGGCGATTCTAAATTACTAATTTCCTCCTTTGTTAAAAATTCAATTGCATAATCACTTTCCCAAGTTTCAACATTATTATGTTTTTCATAGTTTAAGAATACTCTTAAAATAGCTAAATATACAACTGTTACTTTTTCATAGGATTGATCTAAGGGTACTTCTAAAACATCAGGAAAATTTTTAACTAAAGTTACTTCATAGAAATGCTCCATAGGACTCAGGGGCAATCCATTGTCAGAAATTACCTCTAATAATGGTAGAAATACTGAAAATATTCTATTAGAATCGAAATTCTCATTTTGAATCAATCGAATAATTTCACTTATATTTGATTTAGAATTAAAAAAATTGTTAATCATTATTAAGTCGTTCTTATTTGTCAATTCATGATTAATCAGTTCATTTTTTATACTGTTAATAAATTTTTTCATAAAATCCTCCTTTAGTCTATCTTATCATAAAATTAAAAATAACAAAATTGAAAATGTTGCCGATAGTGTAAATAAGGAGGTGGACTTATGGATATTCAAAAATCAAATAACATGAACAGAATTTTATACTCTAGTTATCGGTCGCATCATTCAACAACTAATAAGATTGAACGAACTGAAAATACATTTGCTAATCAATTGTCAGAGTCAAATAATTATTTAACTATAATTGATGAGTTTTATCATTCCTTAAGACAAAAAAGGGACAGAAAAAGACAAGCTGAACTATTTCATAAGTACCCTATCAATCAAATCATTGATTTAATCGTTGATTTAGTAAACTCTTATAATGAGCATTACTTAAAGTTATTAAACCATGACAATAAATACGAGACAAAAAAGCATATAAAAATAAAAGATGAACTTAAAAAATTTGAATTTAATCTTAGCCAGATTGGTATTCGTATTAGCCAACGCAACTTATTAAAAGTCAATACAAACTTTTTAAAAGAAAAACTCAAAGATTCCTGTACATATGCAGATTTTATCTTTGAAAAGAATGGCTTAATTGAACATTTACAAGAACTTTATGAAGAGAGAGTTATAAAGAACAAGAGAACACATTTTGATAAAAAAGGTTAATTTTAAAAAAGGGGCTTACATCTACTTAATGTAAGTCCCTTTTTTTAATATATATACTATCTTAATTCCGCATCTAATTCTTCTTCTATTTTTTTAATAACTAACTCATATTTCTTTGTTACCTCTTTTTCTTTTAAAGTTCGTTCTTTTGACCTAAATATTAAATTATATGCCATAGATTTGTAACCTTCATCGATCTGTTCACCTTCATAAATATCAAAAAGAGTGACTTTTACTAAGTGTTTGCCACCATAATCGTTAATGACATCCACAATTTCTTGATGAGAAATATCTTTTTTAACTAGTAGCGCAATATCTCTTTCAATAGATGGGTATTTAGGAATTGATTCGAACTTAATATCAATATCTGACTGATCTAATATCTCATCATAATCTAAATCGATCATATAAATACGTTCATCCACATCAAAATTTTCCATAGTTTTAGGATGCATTTCGCCAATTGTGCCAATAACTTTTCCCTTTGATTCAACAGTAGCACATTTGCCTGGATGATAGGTTGGATTATTTGTTTCTTTTAATAATCTATAATCATTTAAACCTAAACCTTCAAGAACATTTTCCAAAACGCCCTTCATTGTAAAAAATGTCTCTGATTCACCATAACTACTAATAACCAATCTTTTCTTCTCATAAGGTTCATCAATTACTGGTACTTGTTTTGGCACAAAAATGTTTCCTAGTTCAAATAATCTTGCTTCCTTTATATTTCTATTATAGTTATTCTTAATAACCTTTAACATATTCGCTAGTAAAGTTGTTCGCATCATGCTAAACTCCTCACCTAAAGGATTTTCTAGTTCAACGAAACGACGTAAATAACTCTCCTTTGAAAGGCGTAAATCATCTAAAATTGAAGGACTTACAAATGAGTAAGTTGTAATTTCACTCACGCCATTTGAAAATAAAATTTCTTTTGTAAGGACTTCTAATTTTTGACTATAGGTACGGTCTCCCCAAGTATTGCCTTCTGGAAGAGTTTTTTCGATATTTTCATAACCAAAAATTCGAGCAATTTCTTCAACAAAGTCTATCTCTTTTTTTAGATCTAGTCTAAAAAGTGGCGGCGTCGCAACGATTACATCATCTTTCAATTGAGCTTTTATTTTTAGCTTTTCTAAAATAGCCATCATTTCCTCAGCACTAATCTTAGTGCCTAATAAATCATTCACTCTATTCACTCGAACCTCAATTGACTGCTCTTCAACTTTTCTAGGGTATTTATCAACAATCCCCTTTACAATTGTCCCAGCACCTAATTTTTCTATTAAATGACATACACGATCAGCTGTATCTTTAACAATCGATGGCGAAATACCTTTTTCATATCTAGAGGAAGCTTCAGATCTTAAACCCAAACTCTTCGATGATTCCCTAATATTTTTTGCATCAAAGTTAGCTACCTCAATTAAAATATTTTTTGTACCTTGTTTAACCTCTGTTTCATCTCCACCCATGATACCTGCAATTGCTACTGGTTGCTTTGCGTCACAAATAACTAAGTTATCTGCTGTAAGTTTTCTTTCAACATCATCTAATGTTATAATCTTTTCATCTTTTTTCGCTCTTCTAACAATAATTTGATTGCCTTCTAAAGTATCTAAATCAAATGCATGTATTGGTTGTCCATATTCAAGCATAATATAGTTTGTAATATCAACTACATTATTCGTCGGTCGAACCCCAGCTTTCATTAAAGCCAACTGCAGCCAAGCCGGTGATTCTTTTATTTCAACATTTTTAATCACACGTCCGGCATATCTTGCACATAGATCTTCATCTTGAATTTTTATAGTTACATAATCATTAACGTCTTCTATTTCTTTATTAATAGATAATTCTGGTAGACTTAATTCCTTATCAAAGGTTGCAGCAGTTTCTCGTGCCATACCTAACATACTTAAGCAGTCTGGACGGTTTGGAGTGATTTCAAATTCTACTATTGGATCATCTAACTTAAGTGCAGTTTTGATTGCTTCGCCTAATGTGTATTCACCATTTAAAATATAAATACCATGTACATATTTTTGTGGAATAACACTTTTATTGAATCCCATCTCTTCTAGTGAACATAGCATACCTTCTGAAGTTTCACCACGTAATTTCCCTTTTTTAATTTTTGTACCATCAGCAATAACAGCGCCATCAAGTGCTACTGGAACATAATCATTAACATTGCAATTTGTAGCACTTGTGATGATTTGAATTTTTTCACTACCGACATTTACTTGCATAACAAATAATGTATCTGCATTAGGATGGCTTTCAATTGTTTCAATTTGACCAATAACAATATTTTCAAAACCATCTGCTAAGTTCACAACACCTTCTGTATTTGAACCACTCATAATCAATTCTTTTTCTAAGTGGTCTATGGACATATCATCAATTTTTACATAATTATTTAACCAATTAATTGGTACTAACATTTATACCCTCCTATTAAAACTGCTTTAAGAACCTAACATCATTTTCAAATAAAATACGTATATCATCTATTTCATATTTCAACATTGCTATTCGATCAATTCCCATACCAAAGGCAAATCCACTGTATTTTTCAGAATCAATACCACATTCTTCTAATACATTCGGATGCACCATACCACAACCTAAAATTTCAATCCATCCATTGCCACTACAGAAACGACACCCTTCACCACCACATTTAAAACAAGTAACATCCACTTCAGCACTTGGTTCAGTGAATGGGAAATCATGAGGTCTAAACTTTGTTTTCGTTTGTTCACCAAATACTCTTTTAGCAATTAAATCTAATGTTCCTTTTAAGTCTGCCATAGTAATATTTTCATCAACAACTAATCCTTCAATTTGATGAAACATAGGAGAATGCGTTGCATCCAACTCATCAAATCTGAAGCATCTCCCTGGAGAAATAACTTTAATTGGTGGTTCTTGATCAATCATTGTACGAATTTGTACTGGTGATGTTTGTGTTCTAAGTAACAATTCATCATTTATATAAAAGGTATCTGATTGACTTCTAGAAGGATGGTCTTCTGGTGAGTTAAGGGCATCAAAATTATTATATACTGTTTCAATTTCTGGTCCCTCAGCTACCATAAATCCCATACCTATAAAAATATCACTCAACTCATCAACCATCTTGCTAATAGGATGCTGATGCCCCCGTTCTCTTTTAATCCCAGGAATCGTTACATCAATATTTTCTTTTCTTAATTGTTCTTCCAATTGTTTTTCTTCTAAAACTTTTTTATACTTTTTTAATTTGCCTTCAATTTTATTTCGAGTTATATTTCCTTTTTTACCAATAATTGGTTTCATTTCATTTGGTAAAGACCCCATATTCTTAAGTATGTTAGTCACTTCACCCTTTTTTCCTAAATATTTTACTCGAATGGTTTCAAGTTCTTCTAATGTTTCACTGGCATCAATCGCTTTTATTGCATTTTCTAAAATCAGATCTAGCTTTTTCTCCACAATGTACTCCTTTCTAAACAAAAAAACTTCCTCCCCAAAAAGGGACGAAGTTTGATCCGCGTTACCACCCAAATAGTCATAATGACCACTCTTAACATGTATCGTATGTTAATCGACAATATTTTTAGTATTGTAGCTCCAAAGCGAACTTCATTATAAAAAACTTTAAAGGTTCCCAGCATTTCCTTCTCTCTTGAAAAATTTTTTATAACTACTTTCTTTTTCTTAGCTTAATATCTTACTTGCCATTATAGCATATTATTTATTTCGACTCAATCTTTTCTTTTATCTTATACATCATTATACCAGCAGCAATACCTGCATTTAAACTTTCCGCAGTGCCCTCAATAGGAATGTTCACTGAATAATTTGCTTTAGATAAAATCATATCGTCAATACCAGAGCCTTCATTACCAACAATAAGAACAACTTTTTCTCCATAGTTTACCCCATTGTAACTTGTTGTTGAATCTGCCTCTGTTGCAATGATTTGATAGTCTCTGTTTTTTAGTTCATCAATAAAAGTTAACTCGTTATCAATAAAATAGATATTTATATTTAAAATAGATCCCATAGTTGCTCGAATAGTTTTTTGATTATATGGATCTACTGTTCCTTTAGAAATAAAAATCTCATTAAAACCAGCAGCATCTGCTGTTCTAATAATCGTTCCTAAATTCCCCGGATCTTGTATACTATCAACATAAATGCATTTATTTCCTAAATCTTCTAAATCACTTTTATCTGATAAAGATCTAATATTTACCACGGCTAAAATGCCTTGACTCGTTACTGTATCTGCTAGTTTTTCAAATAATATATCGTCAACTTGCGCATAAGTATGACTTTCTTTATAAACACGTTTTACAATTTCGCGTCCACCACTGACATCAAAAACTCGTGTTGAAAAAAGTATAAATTCAATAGATGCACCTAAATCCATGGCATGGTTTAGTAAATTTATCCCTTCTACAATATAAAGTCCTTCTTGATGTCGTGTCTTTTTTCTACTGAGCTTTCTTACTAATTTAAGCTTACTATTATCATTTGATTCAATAATCATTTATATACCTCACATTCATGAGAATTTAAACTCCCATTATTACCTCTACTACATGAATAAAAAATAAACCACTGAAAAATCAGTGGTTAGTTTTATTTATAAATTTTCCTTTGCAACGTCTACTAACTTTGCAAAATCCTCTGGATTATGAATAGCCATTTCAGATAACATCTTTCTGTTTACCTGAATATCTGCTACTTTTAAACCATGGATAAATCTAGAATAACTTAATCCATTTTGTCTAGTTGCAGCATTTATTCTTGTAATCCATAATTTTCTAAAATCTCTTTTTCTTTGCTTTCTTCCAGTATAAGCAGATCTTAATGATCGCATAACTGCAGTATTAGCAGCTCTGAAAACTAAGCTCTTTTGTCCATAAAAACCTTTTGCTAACTTTAATATTTTCTTATGTTTCTTTTTGGCGTTAACGCCACCTTTTACTCTAGCCATTTTGAAGCCTCCTTATTATTTATACGGTAACATTTCGTTTACTCTTTTAGCATCACATTTTTTAACTGTTCCTTCTTTTCTAAGCTTTCGCTTTCTCTTAGGAGACTTCTTAGTTAATATATGACTTCTAAAAGCTCTTTTAGTTTTAAATTTTCCAGTACCTGTTTTCTTGAATCTCTTAGCTGATCCTTTATGCGTTTTCATTTTAGGCATTTGAATTCCTCCTTATTTTATATTGATTAATCTCTTTTTGGTTCAATAAATGCAGTCATATTACGACCTTCAATTGAAGCCTTTTTGGAAACAGTACAGATATCTTTACCTACAAAATCGATGAATTTTTCAACAACATCATAACCTAATTCTTTGTGTCCCATTTCTCGACCTCTAAATCGTAAATTGATCTTAACATTATTTCCATCTTCAATGAACGCTTTTGCTTTATTCGCTTTTGTTTGTAAATCATGGTCTTCAATCTTTACACTTAATCGCAATTCTTTTGTTTCAACAGTTGAACTGTTTTGCTTTGCTCTTTTAGCTTTTTTTGCTTGTTCATATTTATATTTGCCATAGTCCATCATTTTACAAACCGGCGGCTTTGCACCAGGAGCAACTTTGATTAAATCTAATCCTTTTAAATATGCAGCATCAATGGCCTCATTAATATGCATAACGCCTAACTGTTCACCATCTTCACTTATTACTCTTACTTCCTTATCACGAATATTTTCATTCATTTCAGGTTTTTTACTTTTAATATTTGCACCTCCATACTCTTACTTTTAATTGTCAAATATAAAAAACGGGTATAAAATACCCGTTATGCTCAAAAAATACATAGTTATCCTATCTATAAAATAACTAAAAATTGTGCGACACATACGAACCAAGGTTGTATGGTGAGAAAGGGTATTTCTGCTTGACAATCAATATCTAATTTTTTTACTACTCAACAAGTGTATCATCTGATTTTATCTTTGTCAAACAATTTTATTATCTATTCTTCAATGTTTTCCATCTTTTTCTTAGCAATACGATAGTAACTAATAAAAGCTACTAGAGTTGATGCCGTTGCAGTAAAAATTAATACATTGTTTAAAATTTCATTAAAATCAAAAGTAATAAGAATAATAGATAGATAGAACAATATTGTCGCTGTCTTACCATACTTATTAGCTGGTATCACTATTTTTTTCTTTGATAAGTAAAACCGTATCCCACCATAGATCATAAATAGCTCTTTCGATGCCACAATAATTAAAACAATCATTGGAATATATCCGCGAATAGTGAAGACTGTCAAAACACTCATTAACATAAGTTTATCGGCGAAGGGATCAAGGACTGCGCCAAGCTCTGTCTGCATGTCATATTTTCTTGCAATATAACCATCAAGTGCATCTGTAATACCAGCCATTATGAATATAACTAAAGCTACCCACTTACTTACTAAAAAAAATGTTCCTACGAAAATAGGAACAAGTATGATTCGAATAATCGTTAATATATTTGGAATATTCATCACATCACAACCTTTAAATCTACACCTTAAGCAAACCTTCTAAAACGCCTTTATTTTGGATGTCTTTTTTTAATATATAATCACTAATACCCATTTTAAATAAATCTTTAATATCTTTTACTTCATCGTAAGAAGATATTAATACAATTGGGATGTGCTTAAAATTATTTGATTTGATTTCATCAATTAATAATACAGCATCCATATCTTCCAGTACATATGCAGTAAAAATCATATCAACAGATTCCTTTCTTAAAAGTTCTAAGGCTTCGGAACCACTGGTAGCAAAGATTACATTGTAACCAACATTAGAAACTAAGTCAGAAATTATTTTTTGAAAAAACACTGACCGTTCTATGTACAAAATAGTTTTCATTATTTATCTCCTCACTCTTTTGTATATAATATAATAAAAGTCATCAGAAGTTAATATTTTTTTATATTTTCTTTTTCATTGACTTTTATAGCTAATTTAATAAAATAAAGGTGAGGTGATAAAATATGTATAATAAAGAAATGTTCATTAAATCAATTAGTAAAGACGAGAAAGAAAGAATTTTAATCGCAGTTCAAAACCATTTTGCACCCCAATTAAAAGAAGATAAAGTGAAATCAGAAATCAAAAAAATGATTTCTGAAGTTCTGGGAGAAGATTTTATACAATTAGAAATTGGTAAAAATATGTTGCGTGTAACTGTAGAAAAAGACACTGACGAAAATATTACTAAGATTAATAATTATATTGATCAAATGCTTCAAATGGCTGGACAATTCATGGAAAACATGGAGAATCAAGAAGAATCAAATTAAATTTCAATCAAAAGAAATAGTATTTTATTATGCTATTTCTTTTTTATTTTTAGTTTGAAAGAAATTATGATAAAATTAATAATAGATTTAATTAATATTCAGAATATTCTGGATATTAATTTGCTTAGTAAAATAGTAGGAAGGTGAATAATATGGTATCTTATATTAATGGAGTTATCGAAAAAGCTAAAGAGATTAATAAGTTTGAAAAAGAATTTATTCAAGCTGTAGAAGAAGTTCTAGTATCACTTGCACCGGTATTTGAAGAAGATCCTAGATATGCTGAAGCAAATATTTTGGATCGTCTAATTGAACCCGAACGTCAAATTATTTTTCGTGTACCTTGGGTGGATGATTCAGGTAATTTACAAGTAAATCGTGGCTTCAGAGTACAATTCAATGGCGCCATTGGACCTTATAAAGGTGGTTTAAGATTTCACCCTTCAGTCTATATAGGTATCATTAAATTTTTAGGCTTTGAACAAATTTTTAAGAATGCTCTTACTGGTTTGCCTATTGGTGGCGGTAAAGGTGGATCTAATTTTAATCCTAAAGGAAAGTCAGATGATGAGATAATGCGGTTTTGTGAAAGTTTTATGACGGAATTACATAAGCATATTGGACCAAATGTAGATGTCCCCGCTGGTGATATTGGTGTTGGTAGTAGAGAAATTGGTTATCTATACGGACACTATAGACGCATCAGAGGAGTATTTGAAAATGGGGTTTTAACAGGTAAAGGCCTCCAATACGGCGGTTCTCTTGTAAGAACTGAAGCAACAGGCTTTGGTTTAATATACTTTGTTGAAGAAATGTTAAAAGCTAATAATAGTTCTTTTGATGGAAAAGATGTTATTATATCTGGTTCAGGGAATGTGGCTATTTATGCACATATGAAAGCTACGGAATTAGGTGCTAACATAATCGCAATGAGCGATTCAAGTGGTTATATTCTTAACCCTTCTGGAATTGATTTAGATGTCGTTCGCGAAATCAAAGAAGTGAAACGTGGTAGAATCAAAGAATATTTAGAAACTTATCCTGAGACAACTTATGTAGAGAATTGTAAAGGTATTTGGGAAAACAAATGTGATATTGCATTACCATGTGCAACTCAAAATGATATTACCTTAGAATCTGCAAAAAAAATAGTTGAAAATGGTGTTTTTGCAGTTGGTGAAGGCGCAAATATGCCTACAACAAACGAAGCCATTAAGTATCTTCAAGAACATGATATATTAATTGCCCCTGCTAAGGCAGCAAATGCTGGTGGTGTATCAGTTTCTGCTCTAGAAATGGCACAAAACTCTATGAGATACTCCTGGTCATTCGATGAAGTTGATAAGAAGTTAAGAACAATTATGGCAGATATCCATAAACATGCTGTAGATGCAGCTCAGGAATATGGCTTAGGATATGATTTAGTCGCAGGTGCAAATATCGCTGGTTTTAAGAAAGTAGCAGATGCTATGTTGGCACAAGGGAAATACTAAAACTTAATAACACATTAAAAAAGCACCTACCTCTATTTTTATAAGAGGTATGGTGCTTTTTATTAACTCAAAATACTTGGTAGTAATGCAAAAATTCCTATTAATAGAAATAATCCCACTAATAAAAGGATTGCAATAGGATTAGCAAAATTAATTGTAAATCCTACACCAAATCTTTTTTCAATGAAAATACTTGGATCATTCTTATTATAATAAATCATCCCAAACTTCCAGAACTGGTCATCGTCTCTATTCATCTCATGAACTGCTTCTATAGTTTTATCTTTTAATCGACTGCCACCTTGTCCTGTTGTGATAGCTGTGATGCCAGCAATCAAAAATATTAAAACCAAAAATAATATATTTATAAAGTTGTATAACTCAGGTGATATATTAATGCTTCCTCCGGTATCAAAATTATAAAGAGAAAACAAGCTTAAAAGTAAAAACATTATGCTTGTAACAGCTGTTGACCAACGCTTTTTAAAAATATTGTTCCTTACTTTAGATTGATTTGGATCTTCAACATCCAATTGTACTTTAGTCAATCTTATTGATTTATAAGAAACAAACATAATTATGAAAATAAATAACTGCATAGCAGGCAACAAAAATATTGAAAAGGATGTCTTTGGTATACTTTGAGTCCCGACGCCTTGAATATTCCATTGGTAAGGTATTTCACTAGGAAACTGTGAATAATTCACTTTTACGTAGATAGCATTACCAAGTACAATTAACCCACCAATAATAAAAGCAAGTTTTGCCAAAATTTTGCTTCCTTCGTCTTTTTTTGTTTCAACAATAGTCACTTGACGCTTTTTAAAAGTCCACTGTTCTTTTTCTTTTAGTTCTTTTACCTGTTTTCTACTTTTCAAAAAGTAAACAATTGATAAACCAATGACTGAAAAAATACCTATAATATAGATCCCGGGGCGAGTATCTCCATTAACCATAAAACTAATGAGTAGCGCAATGGGTAGAGCTGATATAAGTAATTTTTTGCGATAATTATTAATGATCTTATTAATCCTTTGATCACCTATCACTTCTATTGGGACTCTTATACTAAATACAATATCTTTTCTCGTTAACTTTGGCATAATTACCTGAATACCAATCAAAAAACTAAATATTACAAGATTTAATAAAATATTTGACATATTATTCATATGCTACTTCCTTTCAATCATTCGATCAAGTATCGAATTTATTTTTAATCGAATTTCATCATGACTTTTACCACTACAAACTAAAGTTGCTATTAGGGTATTTAATCCATCATCTACTAATAGTTTTTGTTCATCATCTAGTGCAATGGGTAGTTTGGCAACAACAGCACCCTTTCTTCTATTCACATGAACAAATCCTTCGGCTTTAAGCTGATTATAAGATTTACGAATAGTATGTAGATTAACACCTAAATCACTGGCTAGCTCTCTAACAGAGGGTAGTGATTCTCCTGGTTCTAAATCCCTCATTGCTATCCCCATAACAATTTGATCTTTTAATTGCTGATATATAGGAACTTCTGATTCAAAATCCAATTTAACTAACACATTTTCACTTCCTTTCTCTAACAGTGATAACTGTTATATATATAGTATAACAACTATTACTTTATGTCAATTAAAAAAGAATGACTTAAGTCACTCTTCGAAAGTTATTCATGAATTCATATGAACTATTTGTTCTGTCTCGGAATAATAAAATATTTATTGAATAGATATCCCATGCAAATTAATAAAACTAATGAAAAAATACCTTTTAATACTCCCAAAACAATACTTTTACTAAAATCAGAATTATGTGTTGAAAGAATCATATAGATAAAATAGTAACCAAAACTCCATTTAACTACTTGAGGTTTATTAGATAAATCATCAATCATTGCTTCTATTTGATCTCGAATTCTAGACAGGATAATCGTTGTTAAGATAACAATCCATATTTGGGCTAACATACTCACAATTATAATTGTTAGATCATTACTAATAAATAAACTCATCAAGATTGCCAAAGGAAAAATAGTCAATTGTCCTAATATTAAAAATACAAATACTAACATTGTCTTGATAAGAGATTCAGTTAATTCAATCTCAAATAATCGATATAAAACTAAAAAAATAATTAAATGAATTGAAACCAGTGAAGCAACAGTAGAAATAAATGGGAATACTTTGGCCATTATAATTCTCGCCAATAAGACTAACATATTACTTGTTAATAATAATAAGATTCCATCAAATGAAAAAAACCACTTATAGCTTTTCTTCTCAATCTTTAATAGTACATATAAAACAGCAAAGACTTCTAAACCCGTTGTAACTACAGTAATAGTATTTTCCAAAGTTATCCATTTCTCCCTTATAAAATTCCAAATTTCAATCAAACAACGTCTTTTAGTTTTTTCTCCTTTAACTGAGAAATTATGACTCTATAAAACAGATAAGTTATAATTACAACAAAAACACTAATAATTAAACAACTAAATAAAAACGAGTCAAAATATTCGAAAACACATTTACGCAAAGATATTGCCCACCCAGGAAAATAAAATAAATAGCTACTGTGGCAATAAGATGTTTTACATTATTAGACATATGTTCTAAGTGTTCAAGAATCGTTTTATTGAACTTAGGATAAATATAAGTCATTAATAAACCTACCCAAGTTAAAACTAAAAAAGCATTTGCAAGAAAACTTATCTCATATGATAAAATATAATTAATTAGAAATGTTAGAGGTACAGACGTTATAGATCCAATAAACATAAGTACCTGCATCAATACAACTTTTTTAATAGACATTACTATACTATTATCATAATACTGATTAAATATTATGATAATAATTAAATATATTACTCATATTATGAATACTGACGACAACATTGGAAAATCCAAACTCAAAGTATTATTAATAAAAGTAGCAAAATACGTCAAAAATAGGCCTACTAAAAAAACCTTCGGCAATAAATATGTTTTCATTTTTTCCCTTCTATCCTTGTAACAATATATAACATAACCATGGTTTCATACAATCCAACGATCATTACAGTTAAACTTAAATTATTCATAATTCACTTCCATTGCTTACAATTGCAGTAGAATTATCTGATATATTTCTACTAACTTTTTTCATTGCTTTCTATTTTCCTTTTTAGATAATATTTGTATACAATATAAGTGAAAAAACTAACTGTAAAAATTGATAGAATTACTATAATAAGCATTGTATTAAAACTATAGGCATAAAATCTCATTGAATATTTAAATAGAATTGATAATGCGATCAAATAAAACACTCCTAATAAGACTAGAGAAAAGTGTTTGTTAATGAACCTAATTCCTTTATAAATATACTTAGAGAATTTATTATAGAAGAAAAATATAATAATGGCAGTCCAACCTTGAGCAATAAAAGCCAAATAGAGTGAGTATTGTTCATAAGTAAAGAAAAAATTGATTAAAAACATAAGTGGTATAGATGATAATTGAAAAAAATTGAGCGTAAAAAAAAGTACAACTGTTTTGACAATAGATATTTTTAATCTATTTTTAAAATAGTTCTGAAATAAAATGAAAGTAAAAATCATTGCTGTCAGCGGTAATAATAAAAACACCATTACTGGGAAGAATAAGTCAAAAATATTTTCCATAAAAAAACTAAAATATGCTAATATTATAGATAAAATAATACCATAAATTGCCATTCGATTCGTAAACTGGCGTTTTTCAATTTTATGCATATACCAAATGATTATCATAAAATCAATAGAATGCATTATAAGTTGTATTGGACTTACACTAAGCAAAACTACCACCTCCATTTTACAGCTTTACTCTAAGGATTACTCCTAGCCTAATGGATTTTCATCAGCTTTAATAAAATACTTATATATCATAAAAGTTAGACCACTAAGAATTATTAGAGACATTAAAACCATCATTACTAATGCAAAGACATTATCAATTAAATACGTCCTAAGATATGTCACTGCAATTACATATACTATAAAATAAAAATAACTCCCCATAACATAATTAGTGTGATTGGAAAAATCTAAAATCATTTTATTCACTCGATTTCTAAATCTAGGGTAAATAAAAAACATAAAAGCTATTATCCAAAATTGAGCAAAAAAGCCCATAATATCCATCATTAACTCATAACCTAATATTGAAGAAACAATTGGAAAAAAAGGAATTAAAGTCAATTGACAGATAACAACAATTAAAATTGTAAGACTAGTTTTTAACACTGATCCTACTAAAGTATTTCTATAGAATTGATTAAACAAAATAAAAATGAATAATGTATGAAATAGTATTACAGAAGAAGTGCCAATTAAAGGGAAAACTCTACTAATTGAAAATCTAATATAATATGAAAAAAACATCATAAGTATTGCTAATATTAAACCCTTCATAAATATTTTTCCATTTACTTCTTTCTGTTCTATTTTACAAGTAATTATTAATATTGCAATCAACTCTATAAATTGAGTAAGTGCATCAATAAAACTCAGCGCTTCCAAATAATCATCCTTTCAGTTACTTAAGATTCTTCAGTAAACCAGCAACTCTTGTTTCTAATGGCTTAAATAACTTTTCCTGATCAAGTTCTGGTTTTCTTTCTGCTAACTTGTTTAGAAGTATGTTGCAACCGTAATCCAT
>Ga0102926_1000455_pt1 | contig 23510 bp, 24 predicted proteins | sample SalPonR1_A_D2_MG_FD_78173 | JGI IMG/M metagenome (GOLD analysis project Ga0102926, IMG submission 78173) | Salt pond soil microbial communities from South San Francisco under conditions of wetland restoration - Salt Pond MetaG R1_A_D2_MG | ecosystem: Environmental > Aquatic > Marine > Intertidal...
AGCATCTAATTCAAATGATGATTACATATATTTCCTATTAATGTATCATTGCGGTTTACGACCATCGGAAGCACGAGAAGCTAAAGGTTCCGATATCAAAACTCTAGATGGCGAAAAAGTTCTTAATATTAGAGGAACAAAAAATGCCAATACTACTAGGACTGTTCCTTTACCTGACGAGTTATTTACCAGAGTTAAAGGCATTAATAAGTTTTACTACTTGGCTAATAATTCAGGCACTAAGATTACAGATTATCAAGATAGAGCTTTATGTTTAAAGCTTAAGAAAGAGATCTACAATAAAGACACTGGGAATTTAGATAAAATATCATCAAGCAGTCCTCTTACACCATATTGTTTCAGGCATACCTTTTGCACCAATTTGCAGAAAAAAGGTGTAGATATTAGAACAGCTCAATATTTAATGGGGCATTCCACTATAGAATTGACTGCAAACATTTATACTCATGCTGATGAAGAAACAATATTGAGTGCTGCTAAACTAATTAATAATCGTTAATACAAGCAAGGGTACAACACAGGGTACAACACTTATGGTGTCAAATTAGGTCAAATTAGGTCAATAGGTCTTGTTTAAAAACGAATATCAAAAACAATTAAAACCCTTGAAACAGTGAAGTTTCAAGGGTTATTTTTTTATGGTATCCCCGGCGGGAATCGAACCCACAATTACGCTTTAGGAGAGCGTTGTTATATCCATTTAACTACGGAGACTCATCTCGGAATATAATATCACTAAATGAAATATATTTCAATATAATGTTTTAAAAAAAATCCTTGCAATATGTTTAGAAATACTATAAAATAACGGTAAAATTGTTAATTTATTAACGCAACGGGAGGGGAACTGTGTATAAGATTTCAGATTTAAAAAATCAATATAAACGTAAATTAATTTCTGCAGATGCTGCTGCAGGACTTGTTAAGAGCGGAATGAGAGTACATTTTGGTGTAGGTCTTGGTGCAATTAATGACATCGATATAGCAATAGCAAAAAGAGCTAATGAACTTAGAAACATTGAAGTACTGAGTAATATTTCCATTAGGGAAAAACCCTTTGAAACATATACGGCAACAAGTACAGTGGATCAAGTGAGATTTTCATCAACGCATTTTAATAGTCATGATAGAGTTATGAGAAAAGAAGGTAGGTGTTGGTATATACCTATGTTATTTAGTGAATTACCCTCATATTGGATCAATAATGATAATGGAATAGACATTGCATACTTCCAAGTAGCGCCTATGGACTCCCATGGGAACTTCAACCTAGGACCTCAAGTAGCTGATATGTGGGGTGTAATTAAGTCTGCTAAAACAATAGTTGTTGAGGTGAATGAAAACATGCCAATAGCTTTAGGTAATCAAACGCAACTAAATCTATATGCAATAGATTATGTAGTAGAAGGAACCAACAAACCACCTCACGAAATAACTTCAAAAGATCCTACAGAAGTGGAAACTAAAATCGCTAGAAATATAGTGGAAAAGATAAACAGTCACAGTACTTTGCAGCTTGGCATAGGAGGTCTCCCTAATTGTGTTGGTACTATGCTTGCAGAGTCAGATGTAAAGAACATAAACGCACATACGGAAATGCTTGTAGATGCGTATGTTAAACTATTTGATGCCGGTAAGCTAACAGGAAATAAGCCAATAAACAAGGGGAGTGCCGTTTATTCCTTTGCGGGCGGTACTAAGAAATTATATGATTTCTTAGATAATAACCCAATTTGTTGCTGTGCGCCAGTTGATTACGTAAACAAAATTTCCACAATATCTACGATTGATAATTTTGTTTCAATTAACAGCTGTATACAGGTAGACTTATATGGACAGGTATGCTCAGAAACTGTAGGCCATAAACATATAAGCGGTACCGGTGGACAGCTTGACTTCGTGCTGGGAGCTTACCAATCTAGAAACGGTAAAAGTTTCTTATGCACGCCATCTACTAGGAAAAAACCCGATGGCACAATAGAATCACTAATTAGCCCAATGCTTACAGTAGGGTCAATAGTAACTGCACCTAGAACCGCAACAAACTATATCGTTACTGAATTTGGAGCAGCAAATCTAAAGGGAAAATCCACATGGCAAAGGGCAGAACTACTCATAAATATTGCTCACCCTGATTTTAGAGAAGAATTAATAGAAGGTGCCGAAAAAATGGGCATATGGAAAAACACAAGTAAAATTCCAGATTAAGCCACTTGCTCCGAAACATAGATTTCGGGGCTTTTTAATTAAACTCTTTAAATAAATTAGGATATGTGATAAAATAGCTATGTTTTTAGTAGGGCTTTACAGAAGGTTTTTTTAACGGGGTCATAAAGCCTATGAGTGATGCACAATAAGTGCGTATTATAGGAGGATATTATGATAAAGGCTATTGTAGGTGCAAACTGGGGCGATGAAGGAAAAGGCAAAATAACAGATGTTTTTGCCCAAGAAGCGGACTATATTGTTCGTTTCCAAGGAGGAAGCAATGCTGGACATACCATAAAAAACGAATACGGTAAATTTGCTTTACATCTTTTGCCTTCAGGCATTTTTAACGAAAATTCATTTAATGTACTTGGTAACGGAGTTGCGTTAAACGTAGACGATTTATTCAATGAACTTGAAAACCTCAGAAATGCAAATATAAAAATGGGCAAGCTTTTAATTTCAGATAGGGCTCAAATAGTCATGCCTTACCATACTCTATTTGATGCTTATGAAGAAGAAAGACTTGCGGGAAAATCTTTTGGTTCTACAAAATCGGGAATAGCACCATGCTATTCCGATAAATATGCGAAAATAGGATTCCAAGTAAACCAGCTCTATTTGAATGACGAAGAATTAAAATATAAAATCAAAAATATATGCGCTATAAAGAATGTACTTTTAAAGGAGTTATATAATAAACCATTGTTAGACGAAGATGATCTATACAATACCGTTAAGCGCTATGGACAAATACTAAAGCCCTATGTGGTTGATACTTCTTTGGTTTTAAATAATGCGATAAAAGATAACAAAGTAATACTATTGGAAGGCCAACTTGGCGCTATGAAAGACACTGACCATGGTATTTACCCAATGGTTACATCATCTTCAACTTTAGCAGGTTATGGTGCAATCGGTGCAGGCATACCTCCTTACGAAATTAAAGAAGTTATTTCTGTTGTGAAAGCATATTCCTCTGCCGTAGGAGCCGGTGCATTTGTTTCTGAAATATTCGGAAAAGCAGCTGAAAAATTAAGAGCTAATGGTGGAGATGGTGGTGAATATGGAGCAACTACCGGTAGACCTAGACGTGTGGGTTGGTTTGATGTTGTCGCTACTAAATATGGTTGCAAACTACAGGGAGCCACTAGAATAGCACTAACCGTTGTTGATGCATTAAGCTATTTAAAAGAAATCCCTATATGCATAGGTTATGAAATTAACGGCATAATTACTAAAGATTTTCCAAACACAACGAAGCTAGCGAAAGCAAAGCCTGTTTTGGAGACAATGCCAGGTTGGCTTGAGGATATAAGAGGAATAAATGACTTTAATAGATTACCTCAAAATTGTAAGAATTATATAAACAGAATTGAATCGGAAATAGGCTATCCTATAGATATAGTTTCCAATGGCCCTAGCAGATCAGATTTAATATATAAGTAATAGGAAGGTGTGGAATGTATAAACAAGCAAACAGACCCGCATGGGCAGAAATCAACTTAAAGAATTTTGATTACAATATAAAGCAAATCAAAAATAAAGTTGGGCAAGACAAAGAAATCATTGGCGTAATTAAAGCAGACGCTTATGGACACGGAAGTATAGAATGTGCGCAAGTCCTAAGGGAGAATGGTGTAAAAACATTTGCTATTGCCACATTATCTGAAGCAATTAAATTAAGAGAAGCAGGGACTAAAGAAGAGATTATCATGCTTGGATTAACTCCTGATATGTATTCGGATACTATAGTGGATTACGATATTATACCAGTTTTATGCGATTCAGAAAATGCTAAAGCATTTTCTGAAGAAGCTTTAAGAAAAGACAAAGTTGTTAAAGGCCTCATAGCAATTGACACGGGAATGGGAAGAATTGGATACTTACCCAAAGATATTGACAAGACCATTTCAGAACTGAAAGAAATGGAAAAACTTAAAGGCTTTAAGATTGCAGGATTAATGTCCCATATGTCAACAGCTGATGCCTTTGATAAAACATACTCATATGAACAAGAAGAAAAGTTTAATTTTTTCTATAACGCCTTAAAGGAAGCAAACATCCATATTCCTTGCAGAACTTTAGCTAATAGCGCTTCTATTATGGATCTTCCTACTATACATTATGACGCTGTTAGACCTGGGATAATTTTATATGGCTGCTATCCTTCGAATGAAGTTAACAAAAATGGGCTTTCAATTAAGCCTGTTATGTCAATTAAAGCCAACATTATTCATTTAAAAGATGTGCCTGCAGAATTTTCCGTGGGTTATGGTCGTAAATATATATCAGAAAAATCTTCAAAGATTGCAACTTTAGCACTGGGATATGCTGATGGTTATCCTAGGCCCTATTCAAAATATGCAAAAGTAATAATAAACGGAGTATTTGCTCCGATTGCTGGTAATATATGTATGGATCAAGTGATGGTGGATGTAACAGATGTTCCAAATGTTGCGGTTGGGGACGAGGCTATAATAGTAGGTAGCGACGGAACTAATACAATTTTAGCTGATGATATAGCAGAAAAAACTGAAACTATAAATTACGAAATAATATGTGCTTTTGGTCAAAGGTTGCCAAAAGTATTCATTAAATAATCTACATCGGCGGAAAATTCCGCCGTTTTTTTTAGGCCGCGAAAGTTTAGCACGTTAAACCGTTGAAATTAGTACATTTAAAGGCTTTTGTATATCTGTTTTTATTTTGCATTTTACAACATATTATTTTTTAGTGTAGTATTATGTACATAGCAAATAGGAAGAGGTGAACTTAATGGCTTCAGCCAAGAAATTACGCATAGAACCGGCTTGGTGTAAGGGCTGCGGATATTGCGTGGAATTTTGTCCCAAAGATGTTTTAGAACTTGTGAATGACCGTATTCACATTAAAGATGAAAGTTTATGTATAAAATGCGGACTCTGTGAAATGAGATGCCCAGATTATGCAATCTATCTAGAAGAATCGGAGGGGGAATAATGACATTAGACAAATCTAGATTTCAATTGCTACAAGGGAATGAAGCTTGCGTTGAAGGTGCATTAACTGCAGGTATGAGGTTTTACTCTGGATATCCAATTACCCCTTCGACCGAAATTGCCGAACGTAGCTCCGTAAGATTACCTTATTATGGTGGCAAGTTTATACAAATGGAAGATGAAATAAGCGGTATCGCAGCAGCTTTGGGAGCTTCTGTTACAGGAGTAAAATCTATGACGGCAACAAGCGGTCCCGGATTTTCATTAAAGCAAGAAAATATTGGCTACGCCGCTATAGCAGAGATTCCAATTGTAATAGTGGATGTACAAAGATCTGGTCCTTCAACTGGTCTTCCAACATCACCTTCACAAGGAGATGTTATGCAATCCAAGTGGGGAACCCATGGAGATCATCCTATAATAGTTATCTCTCCAACTTCGGTTCAAAGCACATATAATGAAGTCATTAGATCGTTTAATCTGGCTGAGAAATATCGCACACCAGTTATATTCTTAATGGACGAAGTTGTAGGGCATATGCGAGAAGGGATTGAGTTAATTCCTGCAAACGAATTAGAAATAATTGATAGAGATGAAAAAATGATAAACGGAATGCCTTATGCCGTTGGTGAAAGAGAATATGTTCCTAAAATGCCTTCTTTTGGTAAAGGCAAATCATATAACATAACTGGTTTATTCCACGATAGTGAGGGTTTTCCTACTAACGACAACAAAATAGCTAATGACGAAGAGCTTAGATTAATGAAAAAAATCGAAGCGAATCGCGGGAATATCATCAAATATGAAACCTTAAACACTGATAATTGCGATACACTAATCGTCTGCTACGGAGGAACACTGAGAGCAGTAAAAGGTGCTTTGGAAGAATTTGAAGATTCTGATATGAATGTAGGAGTACTAAATCCCATTACAATATGGCCTTTCCCTGAAAAGAAACTTTTAGAACTCTCAAAGAAAGTTAGTAACATTTTAGTAGTTGAGCATAATTATGGACAAATATTAATTGCTGTTGAAAGAATTGCTCAGTGTAATGCTGATATTCATTTTCTAGGCAAAATTGATGGAACAACAATATCACCTCAAGAAATTGTGGATAAGATCAAGGAGGTGAACGAAGATGCCTAGTACTTTAGTAAAAAAACATTTACGTACAGATCGTTTACCTCATATATGGTGTCCCGGATGTGGACATGGAATATTAATGAGAGATGTATGTGTTGCAATAGATAATTTAAATCTTAACAAAGATAAGGTAACAATAGTATCTGGTATAGGTTGTTCTTCTAGAGCGGCTGGCTATATGAACTATAACACTTTGCATACCACTCACGGCAGAGCAATCGCATTCGCCACTGGCATAAAAATGGCAGATCCTGAAATGACAGTTATTGTAATAACTGGCGACGGTGATGCAGCAGCTATTGGCGGAAACCACCTCATACATGCCGCTAGGAGAAATATAGATTTAACAGTAATCATATTTAATAATAGCATTTATGGTATGACCGGAGGTCAGTACTCACCTACTACTCCTACTGGGGAAAAAGGTACTACCGCTCCATACGGAAACATAGATGGGGATTTCGATTTACCAGGACTTGCCAAAGCTGCAGGTGCGACTTATACAGCTAGGGGAGACTGTTTCCATGTTCCACAAACAATTAAATTGATTGAAAAAGGTATTATAAATCACGGTTTTTCCTTAATAGATGGTATCAGCATTTGCCCTACTTACTATGGGCGCAAGAACAAGAAAGGAAGCGCCGTAAATATGATGCATTGGCAAGAGCAAAACTGTATAACAAAAGCCAAGGCAGAAAACCTTTCCAAAGAAGAAGTTAAAAACAAAACAATAATAGGCGAGTTTCATAACGAGCCAAAAGATGAATATACGGATTTATATCAAAATATTATTAATAGTGTTGGAGGTACTAAATAATGTGTAAATCAGAATTGCGTTTCACCGGTTCAGGTGGGCAAGGAGTAATACTAAGTACTATTATTATGGCAGAAGCGGCTTTCCTAGATGGGAAAAACGTTGTACAATCGCAGTCTTATGGACCAGAGGCCAGAGGAGGAATGTGCAAGGCAGAATTATTAGTCGACGAAAAAGCAGTAAATTATACTAAGGTTACTAAGCCAACCTGCTTGCTTTCATTAACACAACAATCGTTCGACAAATATAAAGAGAACTTGGCAGATGATGCCGTATTGGTAATTGATAATTCAATAAATGTTCCAACTTCAATAAACACGAGTCATAAAGTTTATAAATTGCCTATCCTTGACTCGGCTAAGACAATTATTAAAAATCCTATGTCTGCCAACATTATATCTGTGGGAGCTGTTAACGAAGTATTATCCCTTACCAGTAAAGAATCTCTTGAGGATGCAGTAACCGCACATATTCCTAAAGGAACAAAGGAATCAAATGTAAATGCAATGAATCTGGGCGCAAAATTGGTAAAAGAATACGTATAAATTAAAAGCATAGGCCTTCTCCGATTTAAAGAGAAGGCCTTTTCAATACCCTTTTTATTTAGTTAGAATAAGAAATTCTTTACACTTCTATCGATGACATTATTTATATCCTCTATTGAATCTTCATTCTTAATGAGGTCTCCTTTAGCATCTGCAGTTAGGCTTATATTAAACTCAATATCCCAGTCAAACCCATCTGCAAAGTATTGCAGTTGTTTTTTTATGAAATGATACTGATCATCTTCTTGGCCTTCAGCCCCTATTGTTAAGTATCCAATCCTTTTTTTAATATGGTTAAATTCGTCTTCTTTTGAGTAAAACTTGTCGATAATTATTTTCATCTGTCCAGTTATATTCCACCAATAAACCGGCGAAACAAATATGACAAAATCACTATCATAAATATTGTTTATAATTTCGCTAGAATCATCATTTTGATTGCAATTTCCACCATTTCTTTTGCAGTCATCACATTGTATGCATCCTAGGAGTTTCTTTTCTACTAAATTTATAGTATTAATTTCAAAATTATTCTCATATTTTCCCAGTTTGTTTTCAATAATTTCTATGGCATTTTTACAATTTCCATCATTTCTAGGACTACCGTTTATTAATAATATTTTCATAATGCCTCCTATGAACAGAAAAACACCTCAATGAGGTGTTTTTCCGAAAAGTGTGTGTGTGTATTCAATAAAAGAAGGAAAGTTTGTATAAATTAATATACGAAACCTCATTGAACATTTTTATTATACGTCAGTATTTGTACCGCTTTGTGATAAATATGTGAACATTTTTGATAATATTTTAATTATAGAGGTGCTTTAGAAAAGATATCGTACCACTCGTCATCTCTATCTTTTTGTTCATCATGAACAATTTTCCCATTAATAATCGTGATTACTGCATCTTCTTTTATGAACTCCTGAGGAGTCATTTCTAAAGGATTATAGGAAAATATTGCGATGTCAGCAATATATCCTTCCTTTATTACTCCTATTTCATCTTCCTTGCCAATTCTTTCAGCAGCTTCTTCCGTTTGATATTTAATCATTTCTTCGGTATTCGTAAAGTCATCTTTGCTCGTTTTAATAACATCTAGTAATTCTGAATTATTATGATCATTATAAATTACTACTGATCTATTATCGTTTATTCTTCTCTTAGAAAGAACCTTTTCCAGCTTATTTAAATCTTCTTTATCATAACATTTAATCTGAATTTTAATGTTAATTTCACCACAGTAATTTATAATCTCATCAATCCATTCTTCACTCATCTGTTTATTCAAATCAATAAAAAGCACTTCATGTTCTATATAATTTAAAAGCTCAGAACAGTTTGTTCTTAATTTACCTAGGATATATTTAATGTATTTTAGTTTATAAGCTCTATTTGCATAAAAGGATCCTTGATATTTAAATTTTAAATTCTCTTCGTTATATAGATCTAGCAATGCATTTTCAAAGCCTTCATCAAAAAAGTAGGGAGATTTTGCATTAAACAAAGTAGTAAATCCTTTATCCTTTGACTCTTCATTAATTTCCATAACATTCTCAAGTACTTGGTCAAAATCATATGGTATTAATAGATTTAAGATATATGGTAATGTTATGATTTCTACCATTTCCTCTTCTGCCGTTTCAAGTATTATATTCTTTGCATATGTGTTATATAAGCATTCCATATTGTTCTCGGCAACTAATAAAACTGGTTTTTCTTTCGATATTGAATCAAGCATATTAGTAATTTCGTTAGAGCTTGATTCTTTAAATGTATCATCGCCATAACCATGAGCAAAGATTATATCCCTATCATCATAAAAATAGGACATTCCGTCTATGGCATCCATAATCTCAGTCACATTCATCTCTTCGTCCAAATGAACATATTCCTTAAAAAACACTTCATTAACATAATTTTTATCTGTTTGTATAAAGCCCGGAAAAACGTGTTTACCTTTTAAATCAATTATCAAGGTTTCATCACCGATTAATTCTTCCATTGATTCAAAAACACCAATAGCAATTATTTTTTCATCTTTGATTGCCAATGCTTCGTTAATATCGGAAATTTCATAATCAGAATAAATATGCCCATTATGTAAAATGGTGTCCGCTTTTTTTCTAGATTTAAATATATTTAACAATTTACCACCCCTTATCGTTTTAAACATTTTACCATATATAGCGAATATAAACCACTGTTGAAAATATTCATCAGAGTGATATAATTAATTAATGCTAAGAAGAGGTGCCATATGATCAAATACACAAAAACAATAAGTTTAGATAGACTTATAAAAAACCATTTCGATTTTAATAGAATTAATGGCTATTGCAAAGAATGTCCTAATTACGGAAATTTATGGAGCTGTCCTCCTTTTGACTTTGACGTAAATGTGGTCTTTAATGGAAGGTCTCATATTAAAATAAATGCTTGGGTCTTTAATACAGAAGAGTTAAAGGATAGCGAAATAGAACACCTAAATTCAAACACCGTTTATGAAATGAACTATCTTGTTTTAGAAGAAGAAAAGAAAACCCCTGGAAGTTTTGCTTTTTATGCAGATTCATGTGATATATGCGGCGATGGTTATTGTTCAAGGCTTTCGAATATGCCTTGCCTTCATTTGAATAAAATGAGATACACCCTAGAAGCATTTGGAGTTGATGTATTAACTTTATTGGAGGATTTATTCGATTTAAAGTTAGTGTGGGCCGATGAAGGGAAAAAATACCCTAACCAAATTGTCAGGGTTACTGGATTAATAGAATAACTATAGCCTGTAGCCTAATAAGCTACAGGCCTTTTCTATTCATCTACATGCCATATCTTTTCTGCTCTTTTTTGGGAATGTTCCAAGTGAGTGCTAATGGCGTCCGCCGCCATATTCTTATCCTTCATTTTTAAAGCCTCAATTATTTTTCTATGCTCCGACAAGATCTCAGATAAATATTTATCATCAAAATATAGCATTTTTTTGCTTCTGTTTATATAAGATTTATATGATCTTAAGGCTTGCACTAAGAACCTACTTCCTGTTGCTTTATAGATTATCTCGTGAAAGTCATTGTTCATATCCAATACTTTCTGTCTTTCACCCCTCGTTGCATAAAACTCCATTAAGTCACATTGTTCTTTTAGTTCTGAAAGACCTTCGTCATTGATTTTATCCACTGCCCATTCTATTGCGAGAACTTCTAAAGCCTTTCTAACTGCATAAACATCGGCTATATCTTCTTTGGTAAAACCTTTTGCAAAACACCCTCTATAAGGATAATAGTCTATTAGGTCTTCTTCTTCTAGCATCTTAAAAGCTTCCCTGATTGGTGTTCTGCTAACCTTTAATTCTGCTGCTATTTGACTCTCTTTTATCTTTTCTCCAATTTTATATTCGCCATTTATTATTCTTTTTCTAATAATATTAGCAATTTCATCGGTCAAAGAAAAATCTCCTGAGAACCCCCCATTATCAGCCATATAGCCCTCCTTTACTTAAATCAAATAGTTTTCAAGCACTTGGTCATTGAAATCAAAGTCTTCAATCTGTAAATAGTATTCTGCAGCATCAATAAGTGCCTTCATTGGACATAGTCCAATAACTTCTGTACCTATTACTTTTACTCCATATCTTGCCGCTTCAATTTTTACCAACTCTGTAACTCTATAAAGAGGTGTTTGCTCATAATTAGTCATATTGATTGAAACTTGTGCTATATTTCTCTTTTCCAACATAAAGCCCATTGCTTTTACATCTTTAAATCCACCTTTTGCTTCTCTTATAATGCTAGCTAATTTTTTTGCAATATCAAGGTCATCAGTGTCTAAATTTATATTATATGCTACAAGGGGTGGTCTTGCACCTACAGCTACAGTGCCTGCTGTCTCATGAATTCTTTGACCACCAAAATCAGGAATCCACTGCTTATCTTTAACTTTCTCTGCCATTCCTTCGAATTGGCCTTTTCTTATTTTGGCTAAATTTTTTCTATGCTCAGCTGTCGCCGAATATTCATATAAAAATACAGGCAAATCTGCTACTTTGGCAATTTTCGCACCGACTGCTTTGGAAAGTTCAACGCAATCTTCAACTGTACAATCTTTAATTGGAACAAAAGGCATTACATCCACCGCACCCATTCTTGGATGTTCTCCTTGATGTTTAGTTAAATCTATAAGTTCCACTGCTTTTTTGGCTAGTTTTACACTAGCTTCTTCCATCGCTTTAGCATCTCCTATATATGTTATTACTGTCCTGTTATGGTCTGGATCAGAAGAATAATTTAAAAGCTTGCAACCCTCAGTGTTTCTTATTTGATCAACACATGCTTCAACCACTTCTTTATCTTTACCATTACTAATATTTGGTATACTTTCAATTATCTGTGCCATTTTTTATCACTCCTTATAATAAACTACCTTTTACATTTTCATAAATTTCCCTAGCCATCTTTTGACTTTCATTGAAGGTTTTTTCTCCTTCTTCCTTGAACTTTTTAGCTAGTTGTTTATCTTTGATTCCAGGAAGATTAATCAATACATTAAGCCATGCTCCCTCAATGCAAGTATTTAGATTAATAGCAGCAACTCCAAGATCACTTAAGGCATTTGGGTTTGACTTTCCAATAAGACCCTGTATAAGCTTAAGTCCTTTATAGCCTAACTTCATAGTATCAAAAGGGACTTCAGTCGCTGTTATTGTACCTTTAGCAATAGCTTCTCTTCTTGAGATCTTTTCTTCATCTGTTTCTTTTGGCATCTTGTATGCATTCGCAACTAAATTAAATGCATCTGTATCCGCATCTATTCCGTCGGTTAAAGCTTCATATAAAGGCAATGCCTTTTCCTTGACATCTAAACATAATGCTTCGTAGTCTTTGTATTTTTCTTTACCAACAGTTAAATCTATCACCATAAGTATTAAGGCCATACCTTGAGCTCCTGCAAGTGCACTTACAGAACCACCACCTGGTGCTGGTGCCTTTGACTTTAAAACATCTAAATACTCTTTGATTTCCATTTCAACTAATTTCATTCTATTTCTTTACCTCCTTTAATAACAGTCATTGCCAAATCCGTTCCAAATCTATAACATAACATTTCAACATCTTTTGCATCCCATATAACTAAGTCAGCTTTCTTCCCGACTTCTATTGTGCCTACTTCTTCACCTAATCCCAATGCACAAGCAGGGTTTATAGTTACTGCTGTTAGTATTTCTTCTGGTGTCATTCTATATTTTAAATAACCTAACGTCATAACAAATTGCAAACTAAATGATGGACACGAACCAGGGTTATAGTCAGTTGCTATAGCAACTGGTATTTCTCTTTTTATCATTTCCCTAACTGGAGCATATTTAGCACCAAGGTAAAAGGATGTCCCTGGAAGGCACATAGCAGTGGTTCCTCCCTTTTTCATTGATTCTAAACCTTCTTCATTAATTGAAATTAAATGTTCTGCGCTGGAAGTTTTCATCTCACCTGCAAGCTTACTTCCTCCAATTGCTTTTATTTCATCTGCATGTATTCTTAGTCCAAAACCAAGAGACTTTGCTTTTTCCAAATATTTTTTACTTTGCTCTGCATTAAAAACAGAATCTTCACAAAATATATCACAAAATTTAGCAAGCTTTCTCTCCTTAATATATGGCATTAATTCTTCACAAAGCATCTCTATAAAAGCATCCGCCCTTCCTTTATACTCAGGAGGTATGGCATGTGCCCCCATGAAAGTAGGAACTAAAGTCATATCAGTAGTTTCATCTAAAGCATTAATTACCTCTAGCATTTTTATCTCACTGTCAAAGTCCAACCCATATCCACTTTTTGCTTCCATGGTTGTTACTCCAGAATAAAGAATTTCTGTAACAGCTTCATCTGCCTGCTTATATAAATCATCAAAACTTGCTTTTCTTGTGTTTTTTACTGTATCTAGTATTCCTCCGCCAGCTTTTAATATTTCAAGATAAGAAGCTCCTTTAAGCTTCATTACTATTTCATTTTGTCTAAATCCATGAAAAATTAGATGTGTGTGTCCATCAACAAATCCTGGGGTTACTAGAGAATCTATGGCATCAATTTCTTTATCAATTTCACCAATATCGTCTGGAATAACATTGTCCTTTCCAATCGCTTTGATAATATCGTCTTCAATTAATATCCATGTATTATCAATTCTTAAGTTTTCTCCCTGTTTATTACCTCTGTGGCTATAACTTCCTACTGGGGTTTGAAGTCTGCCGATATTCTTTATTAATGTCTTTGACATTCCTACCTCCGTTTGATTCAAGAATCAGCGCAAAGAACTCTTCACGCTGATTTAATAGTTATTTTAAATATTCTTCTACTGTATTATCTATTAAGTCGTCGTTTGCGACGTATGGAATAGTTATATGACCATTATAATTTTCATTATACCCTACTGCGGTAGTCATGGCATTCTCATTTCTTGCCCAACATCTTCTACCTATTCCTCCCATTACATCCCAAAGCATTGCTGATTTTATTATTTCATCAATTCTTTCTGAACCATCTAATACTAGTCCAAATCCACCATTTATGGCTTTCCCTATTCCTACTCCGCCACCGTTATGCAATGTTACCATGCTCATTCCTCTAGCCGCATTGCCTGCATAACACTGAACTGCCATATCGGCCATTACATTAGACCCATCTTTGATATTAGCAGTTTCCCTGAATGGAGAATCCGTTCCAGAAACATCATGATGATCTCTGCCAAGCATAATAGGACCAATTTTGCCATCCTTTACCATTTTATTGAATTTAAGGGCAATTTCCATTCTCCCCTCGCAATCTTGATAAAGTATCCTTGCCTTTGTTCCTACTACAAGCTCATTTTCCTTTGCATCCCTTATCCATATCCAGTTATCTCTATCTTGGTATCTTCTATCAGGGTCTATACATTCCATTGCAGCCATGTCAGTTGCATCTAAGTCTTCTTGCCTACCAGATAGACATACCCATCTGAACGGGCCATATCCATAATCAAAAAGCATTGGTCCCATTAAGTCTTCCACATATGAAGGCCATATGAATCCATCCTTTTCATCCTCTCCATTTTTAGAAAGTTCTTTTATTCCAGAATCATACATTGCCTTTAAGAATGAATTTCCATAGTCAAAGAAAAATGCCCCTCTGCCTACTAGTGATTTTATTGCTTTGAAATGTCTTTCTAAAGAGTCGTCTACAAATTCGATAAATTCTTCTCGATTATCATGAAGCATTTGGGTTCTTTCATCAAAGCATAAGCCAACTGGGCAATATCCTCCGTTATACACATTGTGACATGAGGTTTGATCAGATAATAAATCAATATTAAAATTCTTTTCTACTGCAGCTTCAAGTAAATCTACAATATTACCATGATAAGCTATTGATATATTATCACTTGATGCTAATTTTTCATTGGCTAGTTTAAAAACATCATCTAAATCATCGTAACAAACATCAACCCATCCTTGATCTAGTCGTGTTTGTATTCTAGACAAATCAACTTCAGCAAATATTCCTACTGCGTTGGCTATATTCGCTGCTTTTGGTTGAGCGCCAGACATTCCGCCTAATCCTGACGACACAAAAGTATGTCCCTTTAAATCATCATCTTCTGCTATTCCCAAATATTTTCTTCCAGCCCCAAGGATAGTATTAAATGTTCCATGTACTATTCCTTGTGGTCCTATATACATCCAACCACCTGCTGTCATTTGACCATAATTTGCAACACCCATTTCTTCTGCTATTTCCCAATCATCTTGGTTGTCAAACATACCAATCATCATGGAGTTAGTATTTATTACTCTAGGCGCAGTTGGCTTAGACGGGAAAAGTCCAACAGGATGTCCTGATTCAACGACTAGCGTTTGCTCCTCTGTTAATTCTTCTAAGTATTTTTTAATAAGCCTATACTGTAACCAATTCTGACATACTGCTCCAGTTTCTCCATATGTGATTAATTCATAAGGATACAACGCAACATTAAAATCTAAATTATTTTCAATCATCACTTGGAAAGCTTTACCAGCCAAACATTTTCCCTTATATTCCTTAATAGGTTTCCCATACATTCTACCTTCAGGTCTATATCTATATGCATAAATTCTACCCTTAGTTTTAAGCTCTTCCATAAATTCAGGAGCTAGCTTTTCATGTAATTCTTCAGGGACATAACGAAGGGCATTCCTTAACGCGATTTTAGTCTGTTCCTTTGTCAGTCTAAACCCCCTGTCCGGAGCTCTTCTTATTCCTTCTTCAAAATTTGGATACTTGGGATATTCATTATCCAATTTAATTGTCATTGCATCATTAACTTTATAATTATCTATCATTCTTGCCCTCCCAATTACTTAATATTTACAACTTTAGAAACTTCATTAAGTAGTGATTCATCTTTAATCATTTCATCAAACTTTACTATTTCATCATGCATAATTACATCAACGTCAATTGGTTCCGACTTTTCTCTTATAAAGTAATATGCTGCTTTTGTAGCAGGAGCTAAATTGTCTATATCGCTTTCGCCTATTTCCTGTCTTAGCCATATGCTTTGCGCCGCTGTCATGATTTCGATTCCAAGAACTTTCTGCGCATTATCTAAAACCATATTTGCCGTTCTTGCAGAAGTCGTCCCCATGGAAACATGATCTTCCTGATTCCCTGATGATGGAATTGAGTCTACGCATGCTGGGTGATCATAAATTTTGTTTTCAGAAACTAGAGAAGCTGCTGCGTACTGAGCAATCATAAAGCCTGAGCAAACACCAGGATGCTTTGTTAAAAACGGAGGTAAACCCTCTGATAGATGAGGATTTATCATTCTTTCACTTCTTCTTTCCGATATATCAGCCAATTCAGAAATTGCCATTTTTAAAAAGTCAAAGGCCAAGGCCATCGGTTGGCCATGGAAATTACCACCAGAAATTACTTGATCCTCATCTGGAAATACTATAGGGTTATCGGTTACTGCATTTATTTCTTCACTAACCGCATTATATACATATGCAACGCAGTCTCTTGTTGCTCCATGAACTTGTGGTACACATCTTAATGTATATGGATCTTGTACTTTTGTGGGTTGTACATCAAAAGCATTTTTGCTTCCTTCAAGAATATTTCTCAGGTTTTCAGCACTTACCATTTGTCCCATATGTCCTCTTAAATCTTGAACCTTAGAATCGTAAGCTTTGGTTATTCCATGGAGCGCTTCGTCTGTTAATGCTGCAGCCAAATCTGCAATTTTTTGTAATTGTATGGCCTCCCACAAAACATTAATTCCCACAGCTGTCATCATCTGTGTTCCGTTATTTAATGCTAGTCCTTCTTTTGCTGCAAGTTCAATAGGTTTAATTCCTTCTATTTGTAAGGCCTCTTCAGCCTTCATGTTTTTACCTTTATATTCTACCATGCCTTCACCCATTAGTCCAAGGGCTATACATGATAATGGTGCTAAGTCTCCAGAAGCGCCAAGTGATCCTTTTTCTGGGACTAGAGGGTGTATCCCTGCATTTAACATATCCACTAAAGTTTGAAGTGTTTTAAGCCTTATTCCTGAATGACCTCTTGATAATGCATTACATCTTAGAAGCATCGCAGCTCGTACTATATGTTTAGGATAATTATCCCCCAGTGAACATGTATGACTTCTGATTAGGTTTTTTTGCAAAGCTTTAGTTTCATCATGAGAAATAAGAACATTTGCAAATTGACCAAAACCAGTGGTTAATCCATATATTATTGCACCTTCTTCTAGCTTTTTCTCAATATAATCTCGGGCCTTTTTAACCGCAGCCTTAGCATCATCTGATACTACAACATTTTCATCTTCTCTGCAGACTCTAATTACTTCTTCCACAGTAAGATCTTTACCATTAATAATAACAGCCATAAACGCCTCCTCTTAATTGGCGAATGTATAATTATGCTCTATACAATTTTTGTTTGCATAAATATACATTCTATATAATTTTGTGTTTTACTAATTATACAATTTATTGGCAATTAATTCCATAGTTTCTCCTTATTTTCTTTGTTTTTTCTTGTTTTTTTGTCATTTCGAATCGACCTATTGATAAGTATCCGTATTTTGCCTTTAGCACTTTAGCACTTTAATGTGTATAAATATACGAAACTCCCTTTCGGGAGTTTCGATTATATTATTTAATGTTAATACTTTTTCTGGTTTTTATGTATCTGTTTTTCTCACTTTGGGTTAAGTTTCCTGCTCCCCCTATACAACCGCCTTCACATGCCATTCCTTCAATGAAATTGTTTTCTAATTTCTTTTTATTTGCTTTCATTAAAGTTTTTCTTAAACTATCCACGCCATCGCAAGCAATAGGTCTAAACTCAAAATCATTTGATTTCATCTTTATAGCATTCCCCATGGCTTCAGTAAGACCTCCTGATTTTGCGAAACCTCTTCCATAACATGATGCTTGGTTAAGCTCAGTTTCTTCTTGCTCCTTTAGTAATATATCCTTGCTATCTATCATAGCTTGGAGTTCTTCAAATGTAATTACATAATCAACATGATCTTTAACTTCTTCTTTTCTCACTTCAGCTTTTTTAGCTATGCAAGGTCCTATGAACACAACAATTGCCTTATCATCTTTTTCTTTTATGTATTTGCCAAGCTCTGCCATCGGCGACAAGCTAGAAGAAACAATATTTTTTAGCTTTGGAAATTTGAAATCAATGTATTTTACAAAAGCCGGACAGCAAGATGATGCTAAAAACCCTTTTTCTATTAGTTCTTCCGCTTCTTTTTCGGCCACCATATCTGCACCATATGCTACTTCTAAAACATCGTAAAAACCAAGTTTTTTAATTGCCGTAATTAATTGTCCTTGTTCTGCATAATCAAACTGGCTAGTAATTGAAGGTGCCACTGTGGCATAAACTTTGTATTTGCTATTATTTTCACTGCTAATAATTGACTTGATTACTTCTGCTATTGATGAAACATCAACCGTGGCGCCAAAGGGACAATGATAGACGCAAGCTCCACAATCAATACACTTGTCAGGATCAATTTCCGCTTCGCCCCCTTCAGCCATATGTATAGCATCTACTTTGCATGATATCTCACATGGCCTTTGAAAATTATGAATTGCCATATATGGGCACGCATTTGCACATTTTCCGCATTCAACACATAAACTCTTATTTATATGTGCCTTATTTTTATCATCTATAAATATTGCGTTAAGTTTACATGCCTGTTCACAACTATGAGCAATACATCCTCTACATAAATTCGTTACAACATATCCAGCTTCAGGGCATTCATCACAAGCGATATCTATAACTTGAACTATATTGGGATTTCTTTTGTTTCCTCCCAAAGCTATACGTATTCTATCTGCCATTATCGCTCTATCCTTATAAATGCAGCAGGATTCCGATGTTTCCCCTTTTTTTATAATTTTATTTGCTATATCATTAAATACTGAAAAAGCTTCAACTCCATCCCATGTAGTTCTAGCCACTTCCCTCAATACTTTATATTTTCTCTCTTGAACCCTATTGTCAAATATTTTTTCCAATTTACCCTCCAAAATAAAAAGGAGTTTCAATTTCTTGAAAGCTCCCTTAATAATTATGATTAATCAGCATCATACGGTAATAAAGCCATGCCTCTTGCAACCTTTATTGCTTTTGTTACCTCTCTTTGATGCATTGCACATGTACCTGTTACTCTTTTGGGAAGAATTTTCCCTCTTTCAGTTACATATTTTTTAAGCGTTTCTACGTCTTTATAATCGATTTTTTTGCTTTTATCTGTACAGAATTGACATACTTTTTTACGTCTCATTCCACCACGTTTTTTATAATCCATGATTTCTCCTCTCTCTTTAGAATGGTACATCGTCCTCTACAGCCTGAAAACTGTCGCTAGGGATGTCCGCTTCATATTTTTCGGTCTTACTACCATCAGGACCGTTATTTTTCGAATCTTTCCATTCTAAGAATTCTACTCTATCAGCAACTACATCTGTGGTGTAAATAGTTACACCCTCTTTATTTTTATAGCTACCTGTTTGTATTCTACCCTGAACTGCAACTTTTATACCTTTTACAAGGTGCTTTTCACAGTTTTCGGCTTGTTTTCCAAATACTACTATTCTTGGAAAATCGGTTTGCTTTTCTTTACCTTGACCAACAATTCTATCTATTGCCAAGCTAAAGCGAGCCACTGCTAGTTGAGTGCTAGGTGTATATCTTACTTCAGGATCCCTTGTTAGTCTTCCTATTAGTTGTACACTGTTCATATTACACTCTCCTATTTTTCATCTTTATTTATGATGATATGTCTAATTACATTATCAGATATCTTAAGTCTTCTATCTAACTCTTTTGGCAATTCAGAACCAGCTTTGAACTGAACTATAACATAATATCCTTCACTATGTTTTTCAATTTCATAAGCAAGTTTTCTCATTCCCCAGATATCAACGTCTAATACTTCTCCGTCGGATGATATAATTTCTTTAACTGTTTCGATTACAGCATCTCTTTTATCATCTTCAATTGTCGGTCTAACAATAAACATTAATTCATAATTTCTCATTTTTTCACCTCCTATGGACTTAATGGCACCAAATCGGTGCAGGATAATGGCCAATTTGTTCAGGCCACGCCTAAATATTATACACTAAATGCAGTATTTTGCAAGTATTTTTACCAATTAATTTAAATCTTTCGAATTGAGTTCTATTGTAAATGGCCCTTCATTTACAAGGGATATTTTCATATCTGCTCCAAATTCTCCTTTTTGTACCTTTTTACATTGTTTTTCACATTCATAGATTATATATTGATATAGTTCTTTGGCCAATTCCGGTTTTCCTGCATCCACAAAAGACGGTCTATTGCCTTTTTTACAATTGGCATATAATGTAAATTGAGAAACTAATAAGAGTCCTCCATCAACAGAATCTAATGATAAGTTGGTTTTGCCTTCAGAATCTTCAAATATTCGCATGTTAATAAGTTTCTTTATCATTTTATCTGCAATTTCTTTGGTATCTTCGTTGCTTACCCCAACAAAAACAAGCAACCCCTTTTCTATTTCTCCTACTACAATGTTATTAATTTCCACTTTGGCTTCGCTTACTCTTTGTATGACGAATTTCATAATCTCTCTCCCTCAATTTTTAATAATATTATATCATAAATTTATTAAATTGACTTTTACAATTTATTTTGCTACCATCATTTTATGAGGAAGAATAAAATTTTAAAAAGAATAGCGCTTTCAGTAATTATTTTAATAACAGTAATAACTTTAGGCTTTGTTATATATGCTATGGATTATATGCATGCAGATGATTATGCTATTGGTTTTTCAAACTCCGAATCAATTATTTCCCTTGATACCGGAGATTATATCTTAGAAGGTAATGGTGATACAGGAATAATCTTTTACCCAGGAGCTAAAGTTGAGGAAGAAGCATATATTCCGCTACTAGAAAAACTTCGGGGAAAAGGCTACACATGCTTTCTTGTTAAAATGCCTTTAAGATTTGCATTTTTAGGCAAAAACAGGGCGGATTCATATATAGAAGAACATAATGAAATTAATTCTTGGTATATGGCCGGCCACTCCCTAGGAGGTGCCATGGCAAGTAGCTATGCCTCTGATAACGAAGGATCCTTGGATGGTTTGATACTTTTAGGTGCATATGTTTATGGAAATATTGACCCAGATAAAACAATTACCATTTATGGTGAAAACGATCTAAACCTAGATAAAACAAAACTAGGAGTCTAGCTATTAAAAGTCAATAGTTTTTTAAAAATAATTTATTGCATAACAAAAAGCCTGAAGATAATAAATTCAGGAGTGAAACTAAGAGAGTTACACCACTTAACTAACGAAGTTTTGATGGATCATATTGAATTTGATTTGTTTCAAGAGTGTAAATTACACGTAGTAGCTTTTTAGCTACGTGGTTAATTGCCACTCTATAGGGTTTACCTTCGTTACGTTTTTTCAGATAGTATTCCATGAATACTGGATTGTTGTTAATCAAAGGTAAGCATACATTCATTAAGGTATAACGCAAATGAGACGAACCACGTTTAACCATTTTCCCTGTATTTTCAGAAATCCCTGATTGGTAATATCCTGGTTCCATTCCTGCAAACGAAAGCATCTGACCGGGATTATTGAACCTAGAAATGTTTCCAAACTCTGACACAATAACAGCTGCAGACAATGGCCCGATTCCATTAATTGACAGTAGCGGAGGATTAAGTTCAAATATCAATTCTTCGATTTTATCTTCTATAGATTGAATTTCAGCATCAACGCTTTTGTAAAGGGCTAAAAGAGTTGAGAATTCTGAATCTAAGATATCGTTAGATTCGCCTATGGTTTTAGTAGCTAATTCTTTTAGGCGATAAAAACGCAGAAGTGAAAACTTGCCATAGGAAATTTTACGCAACGTTTCATAAGAAGAAATATTCATATTTGATATAGACTTTGCGTTCCCATATTTTTTAAGAATGTAAAGTGAAGTAACATTAAACTTGTTTTTAAAGAACGGCTTAAACTCCGGAAAAGTATGGTCTAAAATATTTGTAAGTTTAACCATATAAAAGCTACGTTGCCTAATTAAGGAATCTCTTAAACGAGTTAATGACTTTAATGAGTACATATGATAAAATCCAATTGGATGGGGTTTGTACTCTACCGTCATTAAATAGCTAACAATTGCCCTGCAATCGATAGCATCGGATTTGGTTTTTCTAAGGGTTTGTCCCTTGATAAACTTGCTTAAGAGCAATGGGTTTAGTTCCATAAAATCGTGGTGTGATTTTTCAAGGAACAGTTTTAAATTGATGCCATAATGACCAGTAGCTTCAAATCCTATCTTTAATTTTTGAGATTGATCTAATGAGTCGATTATTGAAAGAAGCTTTGAAAAACCGGTAGCATCATTTTGGATGACAATGTCATCATAAATTATTTCACCATCAGAACTGATAATGAAACAATCGTGTTTATACTTGGAAATATCAATTCCTAAGTAATACATAAAATAACCTCCTTTGATAAAATTTAGCACTGCTGTTTTCCACAAGAAATTCCGTTGTGTAGTCTCGTAAATAAAAACGTCAAAGCGTTAACTAGCTCATTACCAGTAAAAACGAAAGAACTGTGGTTTGTGACTCCTATAACAGTCAAAGCTGTATTAAAATAGATACAAATCCACAGTGCAATATAATTATAACGGGTGAACAACCCAAACACAAAAAGGAAAGGAAAATGTAATCTAAACACCCGTTATTGGATAATTAGATTATACGAGATATAAATGTGTTTGAAATTGAAGGGGGTAATCATGCAGGCTTTGGTAATTATGGAAAACAAAAAGGTGACGGCGAACTTCTTATAACAAGGGAAGAACAGCAAAATGTCGCCGTTGATCTAATTACAAATTTTATAGAAAAGGAAATTTATTAAATGATAAAAAATATTAAAGATTCTACAGAAAATGCCGCATTAACTGTGGGCGATTTAATGGTCTCTGCTGCAATCACTGCGCCTAAAGGAAGTGGAAAGGACACTATTAGAGCAACTGTTGTAACCGGAAATGACAAGAAAAAAATCGCTAATGAAATGAGAAGAATAGGCAATGAGATAGGACAAGATTTTTTTAATAGAGATGCCGATAATGTTGATAATAGTCCCTTAATTGTAATAATTGGATGTATATCAAAACCTTTTGGTTTGGATAACTGTGAAAACTGTGGGTTTAAAAGCTGTAAT
>Ga0102926_1000457_pt1 | contig 23475 bp, 19 predicted proteins | sample SalPonR1_A_D2_MG_FD_78173 | JGI IMG/M metagenome (GOLD analysis project Ga0102926, IMG submission 78173) | Salt pond soil microbial communities from South San Francisco under conditions of wetland restoration - Salt Pond MetaG R1_A_D2_MG | ecosystem: Environmental > Aquatic > Marine > Intertidal...
AATCAGCGCCTCTGGTGACAACAGATCGGCCAGCGACCCGTCCTGGTAGAGAACACGCTCTGCGCCGATGACCGCCCAACTGCGCAGCACCAGGGAATCCCAATGATCGACCACCTCGTCGAGCGGCCAGAAAGTATCCGCGATCGGCTTGTCGCACATCTGCTTGGAAACGGTCACGCCGTAGGCCTCAACCCTGCGGTCGGTATGATCCGACCCCAGCCCGACATAGAGCCGGCCATCTTGCTCCAACAGCACGGCCTCGGCCTCGCCCGACGATGAGTCACCGGTGTTCTGGATTGCCGGATCGGTGTTCAACCGCGCCGCAGCGACACGGTAGTAGGTCGGCATCGCCTTGGGGCGGGCGACGCCAAGCGCCTCCAACTCCTGGATATGGGCCTCCATCTTCGCGCGGTCTCGTCCCGCCCAGCCGGCAATGATCAGTGAGTTCACCTCGAAAACCTGCTTCTGCTCACCTGTCGAACTTTCGATACGCGCCGCGATCTGCATTGTCGCTTCCTCCTTTGCGACGCGGCCAGCGCGCCACCGTATTTCCTTGCCCGCCCTGCCCGACACCGACCACGCGCGATGCTTTGGAATCGTCGTCGGGCATTGTGCCCAGCCGGGGCCTTGGCGGGCGGCAAAGTCGCTCCGATCTGGCCGATCAGCTGTCGTAGTAGTGGATTTCCAGCAGCACGCAGCCACCTTCGGACTTGAAGGGGCCGTGATAGGCGCCCGGCGGGCGGCAGGCATAAGTGTGCGGCGCGAAGGCTTCGCCGCCCTGCCCCTTTTCATCATTGCCGACCGTCAGATCGCCCTCGACCAGGTATACTTCTTCCCAGTAATCATGGACGAAGGGCTTGGTGGTGTAGACATCCGGGGCGAAGCGCAAAAGCCGGGTGCGGTTGCCGACCTTGGCTTGTTCGTCCAGCTTTCCGGCCAGGATTTTCTGTTGGATCCCCTCGGGATAGCCCGGCGGGGTGTGCCAGCCGTCGGCGTCCATATCCACCGGATAGAATTCCTTGTGTTCCTTGTCGATTGGCATGTCTGCCTCCTGTTATTGTGCGGCCACATTGATCGCGGCCAATTCTTCCTCAAGGCTGTAACTGTCGAGCATCTGGTCCACGAGCCCCGTGCAACGGTCCCAGTCGAAGGTGCGGAACGAATGTCCCTTCGTGACAAAGCTGGCACCCGCATAGAACATCTCGTACTGTGTATGGCGCGAGGCAAATTCGGACCCGATTGCATCCCAGGCAAGCTTGAAGAACTTCACGCGCCCCTCCGAAGAGGCCGCCGGCGATTGCTGCGTCTTGCCGATCAGCTCGCGCAGTTCGGGGTTCGCGAAGTCCTCGACCGACGACGGCAGCATGATCAGGCCACCGCCCGCCATGTCGCGCAATGTGGTCATGACCTGGGAATGCATCTGCTGGGTCAACACCTGGGCCGAATACAGCGTGTGCCGGTCAGGGACGAAGTATTCACCCCACTGCTGCCCCTTGATCTCCATCGAATGCACCAGCGCGTCGACCATCGTGTTCTGCGCGGCCAGTGCGCCCAGCGTCTCGCGAACCTGGGGGAATTCCAGGGTGCCATTGGTATCGGCAATCCGGCGGGCCAACCCCATCAGGAAACGCATCTTCACCATCAACCGGATCTGGGCCTGGTAATTCTGGTGCACATGCGCCGGCGTGGCTTGAAACTGCTTCATGCACATGGCGGTGTCCTGGTTCACGAAGACCCGGTCCCAGGGAACCTTCACGTCGTCGAAATACACGACCGCATCATTCTCGTCGAAACGGCTGGCCAGGGGATTGTCGAAGACGCTTGGCGCCGCGGCCTCGTAGGACTTGCGCGACATCAGCTTCAGGCCGGGGGCATTCATCGGCACCGCGAAAGAGACGGCGTAGGGCTCTTCTCCCGGGCGCAGGGGTTGAATGCAGGTGACGAAGACCTCGTTTGCCATGATGCCGCCGGTCGCGAGCATCTTGGCGCCGCGGATGGTCAGGCCCTCGTCATCTTCATCAACCACGCCGGCCGCGAGGAACTTGTCCTGCTGTTCATGCGCCCCCTTGGAGCGGTCGGCCTGGGGATTGATGATGACATAGGTGAGGTAAAGTTCGTTGTCGCGGGCATAACGGTAATAGTCTTCCAGCGCGGCCGCACGCTTGGGGTCATGGTCGTGGAACACGTCACGTCCCATGTACATGCCCGCAATGCAGGACGCGACGTGATCGGGCGAACGCCCCAGGAACCCGGCATGAAGTTCGGTCCATGCCTCGAGCCCCTTTCGCCGCTCGACCATTTCGGCATGGCTTCGCGGAAGCTGCCAGATCCGGTTGGCCCTCTCGCCCCCGCCGCCGGGGATCTCGTAGGTCATCAAGTCGCGGTTTTCCTCGGCGGCCTGGAAATCGTAAAGCCGCGCCACGGACTCCACAGAGCGCTGAAAGGCCGGATGACGCGTCACATCCCCTGCCAATCCACCATTGATATAGACCTGTCGGCCATCACGCAGCGAGGCGGTATGCTGAGCACCTGTCTTGATCATCTTGTCCACTCCATCGTGTACGACGTTCGGTTCAGTAATGAATGTCCAGCGGCCAGGACGGCGCGCTCGGGCGTTCGGGATCGATCCGCATGTAGCGACCCTTGCAAAAGAGCAGCGGCGTTCGGTCGAAATCGGCCTCGTATCCGACAACCCGCACGACGAAGAGCACATGGTCACCACCGTCGTGGCAGGCGTGGGGCAGGCACTCGAACCGCGCCGCCGCGCCGGCCAGTACCGGCGCGCCATGCGGACTGAGCGCGTAATCCATCCCTTCCCACTTGGGGCCGCGCGGGTTGGCGAAACGGTTCGATATGTCCGACTGGCTGGCCGCCAGAACGTTGACCACGAAGGCGTCGGCGCGTTCCCACAGGGGCAACGACAGCGCCTTGCGATCAATACTGAAGAGCACCAGAGGCGGATCGGCCGAAAGCGTGTTGAAGGAACTCATCGTCATGCCGCAGGGCACGCCGTCCGGCGCGCAGGTCACGACGCAGACACCGGTCGGGAACTGACCCAGCGCGTGGCGGAAGGCACGAACCTCATCAACAGGGCGCATATGCATACTCACCTGTCCCGCCCCTCGACCTGCAGCAGGTAGTCGGACAGCATCAACGCGCGCTCCGAACTGCCGCGCAGCCCGCCTGCCAATTCACAGACCAGGTTGAAATCCATTTCCTCCAGCGGTTCGAACAGCACGTCGTTGATTTCCCGCTGAACAGGGGCGAGCCCGTTCAGAAGGTCCGCCGCCTCGGACGTGATCGACAGCAACACCCGGCGCGCATCCTCGGGGTTGGGGCGCTTGGACACCAGGCCCTGCTTGATCAGCTTGTTCGTCTCCGAGGTCACGAACGGACCCGACAACGACAGGTGCCCTGCGAGGGCCTTGACCCCGACACCGGTCGCCCCCTGCAACTGCCGAATACTGATGAGCACGGTATACTGGCTGCCTGACAAGCCCACCATCGCCCCCATGCGTGCCCGGATGCTCTCCAGCCGACCGGCAAAGGCCAGCAGGTTGTGAAGCATCTCGCGAAACCGTGCATCGCTCCCATCAAGGAGCAGGTTCGAAAGCCCGATCGTGAGAGGCGGACAGTTTTCGGTTTCGAGTGTTGGCACCTGAGGGCCTCCTATCTCTTCTTAAAAATACATAACTTACAAAGCTACTTTTATCAATTATTTTTCGCAGGCTCCTGAAAAAGTGAAATTTCTATTACTTTACAATGACTAACCGTCGAGCGGATGTGACCCAATGACCGCAAACGGCCCTGGCACGGATTGACCGTTTCAATGACGGCCCAGTGACGCGTGGCACGATCCAGCAGCGCGGTTTCCAGATCGGAGGTCGAGACGGCGACGTCCGGGCCGAGAACGGCCGGATGGCCTTCCCGGCATTGCCTCGGCGCGTTTCTTGGCCAGGCCGTCCGCGATGGAAACCCGCGAACGGAATTGACCCACTTGTCTGGCTGATGAGCGAAAGAACTCGCCCGCCCGTGTCGTGAGCAGCCGCGCGTCACGTGCGGAGGAACGCGCAGGCGTCATCGACGGACAGTATATCGAAGATCCGACGGTGGGGTCCCGCCGACGGGCGCGGCATCCGGCCTGTCACACCTGGCGGCTCAGCGCGTGCCCCGGACCTGGCTGAGCGTGTGGAACAGGGAAATCGCTTCCGGATCGACGTGCAGATCGATCAGGGCAGGCCCGTCGACGTCGAGCGCCTCCTTCAGGCAGTCCGCGAAGGCCCCCGTCTCCTTGACGGTGGCGGCCCACGCCCCGTAACTGCGCGCAAGCGCGACGAAATCCGGGTTGACGAGGTCCGTCGCGCTGACACGGCCCGGGTAATGGCGTTCCTGGTGCATCCGGATCGTGCCGAGCATCCCGTTGTTCACAACGAGGATCACGATCCCCAACCGTTGCTCAACCGCGGTCGAAAGCTCCTGCGCAGTCATGAGGAAACACCCGTCGCCGGCCACCGCGAGCACAGGACGGTCGGGTTCTTCGAGAGCCGCCGCGACGGCCGCCGGAAGGCCGTAGCCCATGCCGCCGGCCACCGGGCCGAGTTGGGTGCGATAGGAGCGGAATCGCCAGACCTTGTGGACCCAGTTCGCATAGTTTCCCGCGCCGTTCGTCACGATCGTCCGGGGGCCCATGATCTCGCGCGCCTGGCCCAGGACCACGGCGAGATCTACGGCACCGGGCGCCGGCGGAATGGCGGCCACCGCTGCCTCGTGCGCCGAGTGGCAACCCCGCGTCCAGTCGCGGCGCTTGGCGCCGCCGGTCACGGCCTGCGAATCGAGCACCGCCTCCAGGAACCCGGCCGGTGTCGCGGTTATCGCGAGATCGGCCTGGTAGACGCGGCCCGTTTCCTCGGGCCCCGCGTGGATGTGCAGCAGCGACTGGGCAGGCCTCGGCGCATCGATCAACGTATAACCGGCCGAGGGGATCTCGCCCATGCGCGCGCCCAGAAGGATCAGGCAGTCGGCGGACCTGATCCGCTCCGCGACGCCGGGCGGCACGCCGAAACCGATATCCCCGGCATAGTTCGGGTGGAGATTGTCGAACAGGTCCTGACACCGAAGCTCGCAGGCCACCGGAAGCGCGTCACGCTCGGCCCAGGCGAGGAGTTGGTCGGCCGCCTCACGGCTCCACCCGCCTCCGCCGGCGATGACGAAAGGACGGCTCGCGTCCACCAGAAGATTGCGCAGACGGTCCAGTTCCGCTCGTGAAGGCGCCGGCTGCGGCACGGTGACTGGCGCAAGCCGCGGCTGCACCTGCGCAGGCCCATCGAGCATGTCCTCCGGCAGCGCAAGCACAACGGGCCCGGGGCGGCCCGCCATCGCGGCATGAAAGGCGCGACCGACGAACTCGGTGATGCGGTCGGCATCGTCGATCTCGTCGCTCCACTTGGCCATATCGCTGAAATGACGGTGGAAATCGACTTCCTGAAACGCCTCGCGCCCCTTGAAGCGGCGGGCGACCTGCCCCACGAACAGGATCATCGGCGTCGAATCCTGTTGCGCCGTATGGACCCCGATGGCGGCGTGCATCGCGCCGGGGCCTCGCGTCACAAAGCAGATGCCGGGTCGGCCGGTCAGCTTGCCGTGCGCCTCGGCCATGTAAACGGCCCCGCCTTCGTGACGCGTCGTCACGAAATCCATATCGGGCACGTCCAGGATGGCATCGAGAACCGAAAGGAAACTCTCGCCCGGCACGCCGAACGCACGCCGAACACCCTGATCGGCGAGCGCTTGCATCAGGATATCGGCGCCGCGCGGGGCGCTGGAGGACCCGCTCATCCCGTCACCTTCATCGACACGAATTTCTCCGTCAGGAAGTTCCCGATCCCCTCGGCCCCGCCTTCCCGACCGTAACCGCTGTCCTTGACGCCTCCGAACGGGCCCTCGGGCGGCACGCCCCCGAGATGGTTGATCGTCAGGATCCCGCAGTCCACGTTTTCCATCAGCATGTCCGCCACGGCAACGCTGTCGGTGAAGGCGTAGGCCGCCAGCGCGTAAGGCAGCGCGTTCGCCCTCTCGATCGCGTGGCGCAGATCGCCCGCGCGCAGGATGGGTGCAATGGGTCCGAACGGCTCTTCGCAGAGCACCCGCGCAATCTCTGGAACATCCGTCAGAACCGTCGGTTCGAAGAAATGGCCCCTGTTGCCGATCCGGCGACCGCCGGCCACCACATTCGCCCCCTTCGACTCGGCATCCTCGACCAGCTCGATCGTGGCGGCGAGACGTCGTTCATGAGCGAGAGGCCCCATGTGCGTTTCGGGGTCGAGTCCATCCCCGACCCTGACCTCGCGGGCCGCGGCGGCGAAGCTCTCGACGAAGCGGTCGTGCAGGGCGTCGGCCACGTAGAAACGGGTCGGCGCGATGCAAATCTGCCCGGCGTTTCGGAACTTCGCCGCGACGCTCGCCCGCGCTGCGGCCTCGGGGTCCGCGTCCTCGCACACGAAGACGGGCGCGTGTCCCCCAAGCTCCATGACGCAGGGCTTCATATGCGCACCGGCCAGGGCGGCAAGTTGTTTCCCCACCGGGACGGAGCCGGTGAAGGTCACGGCCCTCACGACCGGCGAGGCGATCAGACGCTCCGAGATCCTAGGTGGATCGCCGAAGAGGAGGTTCACGACGCCGTCGGGCATCCCTGCCTCCTGCAGGCAGGCGACGAAACCGCACACCGACGCCGGCGCTTCCTCGGCAGCCTTGAGGACAACGGCGCAACCCGCGGCCAATGCCGAACCCATTTTTCGAATGGCCGAACTGACGGGAAGGTTCCACGGAGAGAAGGCCGCGACGGGTCCGACGGGTTCCCGGATGACCTGCTGGCGGACGCCCGGCGCCGATGGCAGGACGCGCCCGTATCCGCGACGGGCCTCGGCCGCGTCCCAGCGCAGAAGGTCGGCGCCTCGCAGGATTTCGGACCGCGCCTCGGCCAGCGGTTTTCCCTGTTCGCGTGTCAGGATGCGCGCGATCTCCTCGCACCGCTGGACCAGCAGGTCCGCCGCGTCGGAAAGGACACGCTCGCGCTGCGCGGGTGCGACGGCGCGCCATCCGAGAAATCCGTCCTCGGCCGAAGCGAGCGCCGCGTCAATCTGCGCGTCGGATGCGACGGGGCAATGACCGAGGATTTCCCCCGTCGCGGGGTTCTCGATCGGCGCCGGCGCGAGATCCCCGTCCAGCCAGCGACCTCCGATCAGCAAACGAGGCCGTGGGTACTCCGTCACGGCTTGGCGGCCGCCTTCAGCTCGCGCGCGCCCATGGCGGCTTCTTGGTCAGGCACGGTTTCGTCCTTCCATCGCTTGACGATCCGCGGATCGATGTCGAACAGGTCGAGCGCGCGGCCGACCGTTTGGTTGACGATATCGTCGATCGTCGCCGGTCGGTGGTAGAAGGCGGGCACCGGCGGCATGAGGATCGCCCCGTTGCGCGTCGCACGTTCCATCATGTCGATATGCCCGGCGTGCAGCGGCGTCTCGCGGAACAGGAGAACGACGCGACGACGCTCCTTGAGGCAGACATCCGCGGCCCGGACGACGAGTTCGTTATCGTAGCTGTTGGCGATACCGCTCAAGGTCTTGGCCGAGCACGGGGCCACCAGCATACCCTTGGTCTTGAACGAACCCGACGAGATCGAAGCGCCGATGTCGGCATGTGAATACACCCGATCCGCCATTCCTCTGACGTCGTCTGCGGTGAAGTCCGTCTCCTCGACCAGCGTCCTGATGGCCGACGGTGTCAGGATCAAGTGCGATTCCAACCCGTCTATCTGTTGCAGCACCTGCAACACCCTGACGCCATATATGACGCCGGACGCCCCAGAAAGGGCGACGATCAATCGTTCTGCCATTCCGCCTCTTACCTCCGTAAAACCGATTGCGGCGTGTTCACGCCCGTTCCTTCATCATGTCCTGCAGTTCCGCCCGCAGGACCTTGCCACGATCGCTTTTCGGCAACTCATCAGGGAACAGCACCTGCTTGGGGACCTTCGCTTCGGGCAGATGCTGGCGGCAATAGCCCTGAACCCGCTCGACCGTGACGCCATCCTCTTTCGGAATGACGGCACAGGCCACCTCCTCCCCGAGGATCGGATCCGCGATTCCGAAGGCCGCACCCTCGACGAGGAAGTCGCAGGCCATGAGAATGTTGTCGATCTCGGTCGGCGAGATATTCACGCCTCCCCGGATGATGAGATCCTTCGTCCGGCCGGTCACTGTGACAAAGCCCTCGTCATCCATTACCGCGAGATCGCCGGTCCGCACGCGGCTCCCCCGGATCGGCTCGATCGTACCGTCTTCACGCAGCGTCCCGATCGCCGTCTGTGGCCCTGCAATCGAGGTCTCGCCTTCGACACCTGGTGAGCATGCTTCGCCTTCGGGATCGAGGATCTTGAACTCCTGGTGCAGCGCCGGCGGCCCGACAGTGCCGCGTTTCGAGCGATAGTGCCGATTGCCGCAGATCCAGCCGGCTTCCGACATGCCGTAGAGCTGAAGAAGCTGAAGGCCGTACATCTCCTCGAACTTGTCCCACTGCTGCGGACTGAGTGGCGCGGTCGAACACGTCATCCGCTTCAGCGTGGGCACGTCCTCCGCGGTGTAACCCAGCGGCTTGTTCAAAAGGATGTTGATCACGGTCGGCACACCCGCCGAGAAGGTGATCGCGTTGTCGCGAACCCAATCGAAGAACCGGCTGTGCGAGAACCGGCGCGCGATGTGAAGCGTCAAGCCCGTCTGGAGGAAGGGCATGAAGCTGAGGATCTGCGCCGAATTCCAGCCGAAGGACCGGTATTCGAGCGTCCGGTCGTCCTCGGTCAGCCCCAGCATGTCGAGCGTCGATAGCCCGCTGAGCCAATAGGCAGCGTGGTCGTAGACCACGATCTTCGGAAGACTCGTCGTCCCCGAGGTGCAGAACATGCAGGACACATCCTCCGGCTTGTTACGCTGCGGCAGATCAGCGTCCGATACGTTATCGGGAAGACTCGCGAAGAAGCCCCCGTCGCCATTCCCGGCCGCGGACCAGCTTCCGAACTCGAGGATTTTCGCGGGACTATGGAAATCCGGCAAATCCAGCCCTTCGTCGATCAGGACCACGGAAGGATCGATGAGGCCGGACAGGTACGTCAGATGATTGGTGTTGAGCTCGGTGTTAAGCGGGCAGACGACGGCGCCGATGCGCCAGATGCCGAGCCAGATCACCAGCTTCTCCAGGCATTCGTCCGAAAGCAGCAATACCCTGTCACCCGGTCCGACCCCGAGATCCCTCAGCCCCGCCGCGGCGCGGTTGGCCCCATCCCTGAGTTCGCCGAACGTGATCCGCGTGCCAGCGTCGAGATCGACGATGGCCACCTTCTCCGGATCGCGCGTTGCGTAGTCGTCAAGCAAGTCAGCCACCGATCGGAACGGCAGCGCAAGTTCGTGGCCCGCAAAAACGTCGCTCACCCGTCTCTCCTCCCTTAAGTCTCGCAAGGAGGCCGGTTGTTACCGGCCCCCTCGACTTTTGCATTTCTCCGCCAGCGCCTAGTGACCGCTGCGCGCCAGAAGTTCCGTCCAGCCCTCCATGCGGCCCTTGACGTTCTTGATCTGCTCAGGGGTCAGGAAATCCTCGAGCTTCACCCGGTTCACGGGATACTGTGGCCTGAGGAAGTCCTCTTCGTAACCGAACGGCACCGTCGTATCGATCCCCATGCCGCCCTCGTAGCGTGTGTTCGACGCCGTCCACTCCTTGTCGCCCGCCGTCATGCGTTCGGCCGGCATGAAGGTTTGACCGCGCCCGCCCGGAGCCGGGTTGATGATGTCGGTATGCGGATTCACACGTGTCGTTATCGCCCACATCACCTCGTCCAGAGAGTAGATGTCGGTGTCCTCCGAGCAGGCGATCACCACCCGCATTCCCTGCGATGTCGAGAGCAGTGCGGCCATGTAGTTCCGTTGCCAGCCTTCCTCGATCTTGTTGCGCTTCTTCACCTGGATGATCGCGCCACCCCAGTCGGTCATCGAATAGGGAATGTTGACGTCCTGGATCACGCCCGGCTGCATACGGTTGCACAATTCGTACATCGCCGCCTCGCGGATCGCGGTGTCGATGTTGTGCTCATCCAGCGTATGGGCGCCCAGCGCGTGAATGATCGTCTTTGGGGCCGGCTTGCGCATGGTGACCGCGGTCACGTGGAAGGTGGGCGCCTTGTAGGACTTGCCCATGTAGCCCGCCCATTCCGGATGGAAGTGATGGCGGCCCTGGCTCTGGTCGGCCTCGGCCTCGGCGGTCTCGAAGCGACGGTCGCGCACGTCGAGATAACCCTCGATCACGACCTCGGAGTCGGCGATGGCCATCGCGTCGACCGTCCGCGCCTTGACCATCCGCACCGGGCTGCCCTGGATCGCGCCGGCCACGCCGATCTCATCGCAACCATAGGGAAGGATCACATAGTCGAAAGCGGCGCCCGCCATCAGCGTACAGGCGGCCGGCACACCGAAGCAGATGGTCAGCGGCACCGTTTCCTTGCGCCGATAAGCCTCCGACGTGACCTGCCACATGTGCGAGCCGGGAGAGATCTGGAACGTGCCGACGTTGCCCCAGCGGAAATTCATGCGGTTGTAGCCGACGTCCGTGCCCCCGCCGAAGGTGTCGCCGGTCACACAACGGATGCCGGACCCAATCGTCAGTTCGGCTTCGAGGTCCGTGTGCCGTATCGGCACGAGGTAGTCGTAGACGGTGTCCGGCTTCTCGATCACGATCTCCTGGCAGGGCGCCTCGGATTGCTCGATTTCCGCCGGCTTCAGCGGGTTCGACAGGGCGTGAGCCAGCTTGCGCGTTCGATCCCGATCGTCGGACCAGCCGAACATCTTGTTCATCGTCTTGATCTCACCGAACATGTTGGTGACGACCCAGTGATCCGGCTTGTCCTTGACGTTCTTGAAGAGGACCGGGCAGCCGCCGTCCATGGCCTTCTGGAGACCCGTAACCTCGAGGTCCGGATCGACCTCCGTCTCGGTTTCGATCAAGTCGCCCTGCTCGCGCAGCCAATCGAGCGTGCTGCGAATGTCGCGCAGGTGCGAAAGATCCGCGGCGCTTGCCGCGTCATTTGTCTCGTGCTTGTTCAAGGTATCCTCCCGGTGCAGCGAAAATTTTGGCAATTCCTTACGAATATTAACAGTTGCGCCCCGCAAAGCAAAATGATTGTGTCTCTGGAAGGCATGAATATTTTTCATGGAGACTGTCATGGTGGCCGCACTCCCCTCGATCGCGATGCTGCGGGCGTTCGAAAGCGCCGCACGCCTGCTGAGCTTCACGCGTGCGGCGGACGACCTCGGGCTGACCCAGACGGCCATCAGCCACACCATCCGCAAGCTCGAGAGCATAACCGGGCAATCGCTCTTTGAACGCGAGGGCAACCGCCTGCGCCTGACCCGTGCCGGGCGCGACTTCCTGCCCGTCGCACGGGCGGTGATCGAATCGCTCACCAGCACCACCGAGCGACTGCGGGAACAGGCGAGCTACACGGTGCTGACGGTGAGTTCCGTGCTCTCCTTCAGCGTGAAATGGCTGATTCCGCGCCTTGCCGATTTCTCCCGGGCGCATCCGGATATCCGGCTGCAGATCGGCGCCAACATGCATCTGGACGATACGCTTCAGCCCGACACGGACATCGCGATCCTCTACGGCAGCGGGCAATGGGAGGATCTCGTGGTGCATCGCCTGTTCGACGAGACGATCTCGCCGGTGTGCAGCCCCGAGCTTCGGCGCGAGGGACCGCCGCTGGACCAGCCGGAAGACCTGCGCCGCCACATGCTGCTCAAGACGTCGTTCTACTTTCGCCATCGGGACGACTGGCGCCCTTGGCTGACCGAGGCGGGGCTCGAACTGACGCGGGAACAACCCGCGATCTCCTTCGACCTTCTGAATTCCTCGCTCGAGGCCGCCCGGCTGGGGCTGGGGGTAGCCATGGGACGCACGCCCCTGGTCGATGACGACGTGCAGGCCGGGCGCCTTGTCCACCCCTTCGACCTTGTCCTGACTTCGCCGCAACAATACTATCTGGTCGCCAGGCCGCAGGTGGCGCAAACCCCCAAATATCGCGCCTTCCGCGCCTGGATCATGGATCAGGCAGAACGCTCTGTCGCGGCGCGATCCGTCACCTAGACTTTCGTGAGGTCGCCGAGCCCGAGTTCATCCCACCGCGCATAGACCGTCGCGCGCTGATCTTCTTCCGGCCAGACTGTCGGCGGGAAGCGCGCGCCATCCAGGTCGGGATCGGGGTCGTAGTCCATGTTGATCGTCGCGTCGATCAGCAGCCGGTTCCACTTGCCGGTTCCGAAAAGTGCGGCGTTGCGGTCGCGCCGGCGCGTCGAGGGATCAAGACCGGCGCCGAACGTCTCGGGCATTATGATCACATCGTTCTCGCCGGCGTTGACCCGGTAGGCGACGGCCCAGTCCACTGCCCCGTAGTCATGAATGTCGATGTCCTCGTCGACGACGATGATGTGCTTGTAGCGGACATGCGCCGCCGACGACCCCCAGATGGCGTTGGCCACCTGCTTGGCCTGGTTGCGGTAGGTCTGCTTGATGCTGACCAGAAGGTTGATGCCGGCATGAACCGGCGGGCAATTCACGTCCACCACGCCGGGCACGCCAGCGCGTTCCAGCACGTTCCATGCCGTCGCCGCGCGCATGATCGACGAACACACCGCGTTCTCGGAATAGCTGCCGGGAAGCGAGCCCTCGATCGTGCCCCGCAGGATCGGCGCATCACGGTGGGTGATGCACGTGATCTTGGCGTTGGGTTTCGGAGACCTGTCGCCGGCGACATAGCCCGTGAACTCGGCGAAGGGTCCCTCCATCACGAAGTCGTCCGGATCCGTGCTGATCTTGCCTTCGATGACGATCTCCGCCGAGGCCGGCACCTCAAGATCGACCGTCTCGCATTTGACGAGCTCCACCGGCTCGCCCCGGATCGCGCCCATCACGTCGTACTCGCAAACGCCTGCCGGGATCGGCTGGCCCGCACAGAAGCCCATCACCGGCTCCCAGCCGATGACGAAGGCGATATCCATCTCCTTCAGCCCCTTCTCCTGGTGGGCCGTGAAATGGTTCCCGATGTGCTGCGCCCGCCAGAGAAGGATGGGAATATCGGTCTCGCTGGCCACCATGCCTCGGTAGATCCCGACATTCATGATGCCCGTCTCGGGGTGCCGCGTCACGCAGCCTGCGTAGGTGATGATGTAGCGCCCGCCGTCGACCGCATTCCAGTGTGGCGAGGGAAAGTCGTAAAGATTGATATCGCCGCCGGTCAGGATGTTCTCCTTCACCGGGCCCGTCTCAACATGTTTCGGGGGGACCTGCTCTTGCAGGACTGTCCGGCCCAGCTTGACGAGCTCGCGGGGATGCGTGTCCACCGGCAGACCCATCATCATGTTGACGCGGCGGTAGGACCCCAGCGCCGAGCAGAAGACCTTGCTGCAACGGGCGTCGGACCCGTTGTAATCCTTGATGTTGTTGAACATCAGGGCGGGTCCCGTGCCTGGCCCCTGCGCGAGACGCGTGATCGTGCCCAGCTCGACGTTCCAATCAACCTCGGCGTCGATCTCGCGGCATTCGCCCGCCGCCTTCAGCGCGTCGATCCACCCCCGCATGTCGCCGAAAGCGACCGGATTTCTTTCAGTTGTCAATTTGACGTTCCTTTTGGTGCATTGCGTTTAGAGGCGTCACGTTCCCAGGTCGAAACGCGTGCCGCGTCCCATATCCAGGGCCTTTCGATAGGCGAGCATCGCGACTGCGAGATCGGCGGCACCGGTCCCGTTGTTGTTCTTGTGGTAGGTGATCTGATCGGCCGACGTGCGCCCCTTGCGCTGACCGGTGACGACCTCGCCGAGGTCGTGGATGTCCTCGAGAGAGAGACGCCCTGCCTCGATTGGCTGCCAAAGGTCGCCCTGCCGTTCGGAGGCGATCGAGTCCCTCAGGTTCGCAACGATGACGTCCGCCCGCTCGGCCGTCCTGTCGTCGATCTCCCGTCGCGGCGCCTTCAGGAACCCGCCCTCCACGAGTTGCATGTTGGAACCGATGATACCGGTCACGTGCTGCCCCGGCTCCAGAAGGTCGCCGTCGAAAAGCGTCACATTGGTGTTCGTCGCGCAAAGGATCGCGTCGGCGCCCTTGATGACGGCTTCGGGCCTTTCGACCGGGATCACCTCGACGCCGAAGCGCTCGCCGACATCCGCGGCGAAGCGCCTCCTGCGCTCCTCGTCGCGCCCGAAGACGTTGATCCGCGTGATCGAGGGCCGTTCGCAAAGCAGCGCCTGGATCTGGTGCAGCGCCTGCCCCCCCGTTCCGAAAACGCCTGCAGTCCGGGCATCCTCACGCACGAGATGGCGGAACCCCACGCCGCTCGTCGCCGCGGTGCGCAGGGCCATCAGGCTGGACGGGCCGAGATCCCGTTCCGTGACCTCGCCGAACAGCACCGCGAGCAACCGCCCCGTGTGCGAATCATTCAGCACGAAGACCGGATGTTCTCGGTAGTCGTAGTGCTGCTGGCCTTCTTCCTGGCGAACGAGTTCCGCGCGGGTCTGCGACCCGATCACGCCGAGGGCGTGCACCCCGCCTGGAAAGCTGCTGATGCGGACGCCATCCGGCGAATGCACGCGGCGTCGGGGCGCATTGATCACCGGGTACTCGGTCGCGCCGCCATATGCTGCCGACACGGCATCAATCGCCTCACCCATCGTCACCAGCCCGCCGAGTTCCCCCGGGCGGAGCAAAAGCACATCGCTCATGTCTCATCCCCCTTTTTCGAGTCGTTGAGAACCTGCTCTGTCAGACGGGCCTGCTTCTTCGCCTGGCGCTTCCAGATCAGCAGAAGCGCGACCATCGCAATCAGGATCGCAAGGCTGATCGGCCGCGTGACGAAAACGGTCGGGTCCATCTGGCTGCCGATGAGCGCGTTCCTGAGATTGGACTCGAGAATCGGACCCAGCACAAGCCCGAGCACCACCGCCGCGACGGGAAAGTCAAATCGGACCATCAGGTAACCCACGATGCCGAACAGAAGCACGATGCGCACGTCGAAGGCCGAGTTGACCACCGCAAAAGATCCGGCCGCGGCCATCACGCAGATTACCGGAACAAGGATGTAGGCCGGGATCTGCACGACCTTCGCAAGCGTGCCGCGCGAAAGAAGGCCGATGATCACCATCCAGATGTTGGACAGGAAAAGAAGGAGGACGATCGCCACGAACAGCCAGCCGTAATCCCTTATGAAGAAGGGGCCGGGTTCGATCCCGTGGATCATCAGCGCGCCGATCAGAATGGCAGTCACCGGATCACCGGGAATGCCGAGGGTGAGCAACGGCACCATCGCGCCGCCAGTGACGGCGTTGTTGGCGGACTCGCAGGCGATGATGCCCTTCGGCTCGCCCTTGCCGTACTTGTCGCCCGGCTTCGCGGTGCGCAGCGCGTCGCCGTAGGCCACCCAGGAGCCGATCGCCGGGCCAGTCCCCGGCAGAAGACCAATGAAGGTGCCGAGAAGCGCGGACTTCAGTGCCAGCCACTTGTTCCTGGCGAAGTCCATGAAAATCTGGCCGATGCGCATCCGCTCTTCCGTCTTCATGACCTTTTGGACCGGCTGGTTCCGGTGCGACTTCATCAGCATCTCGGAAAGCGCGAACAGGCCGATCAGCGCGGGAATGATCTCGACCCCTGCCAGCAGATGGGGAATCCCGAAGATCATCCGTGGCACACCGCTCGTCGGATCGAGGCCGACGGTCGAGACCAGGACCCCGATGAGCGCGGCGGCCAGACCCTTCATCAGAGATCCCTGGGAGATGCCGGCGACACAGACGATCCCGAGCAGCGCCAGCGAGAAGTACTCGACCGACGTGAAGCTCAGCGCGAACTTCGCCAGCGTGGGCGCGATGCTGGCCAGAAGAACCATCGCGACGAGACCGCCCACGAACGACCCGACGATGGCAATGGCGACCGCCCGGTCACCCTGCCCCGCCTGCGCCATGGGGTAGCCATCGAGCCCTGTCGCGGCGTTGCCCGGCGTGCCGGGCGTATTTATGAGAATTGCCGGGATAGACCCCGCGAAATAGCCGCTGCAATAGACGCCGAGCAGGAGCGCGAGCGAGGTTTCAAGTCCCATGTCGTAGGTCAGCGGGATCATCAACGCGATCGCGGCGGGCGCGGTCAGCCCCGGCGCGGCCCCGAAAACGAGCCCGACGATCGCGCCGATAAGCACGAACATGTGAACGTTCGGATTCAACAGGACCGCGAGCCCCTGCATGAAATCAGCGGAAGAGATCAGGTCCATGGCATCAGCCCCATACCGGCAAGAGTATTTCGAAGAGGTAGCGGAACGTCACGTAGATGATGGCGCTGGTGGCGATCGGAACGATGAGCAACTGCTTCCAGCTGCGGCACCGCATGACCAGCATGATCACGAGAACCAGCGCCCAGGTTCCGAGGCGGAAATCGAGATCGTCGAAGAACCAGAAGTAAAAACCCAGCGCCACGGCGACGCCCGCGCTTCCGCGGTCCAGGATCATGGGCAATTCCGCCCGTTCCGACGTAAAACCGCGCACCAGAAGAACCAGGCCGCACAGCACGATCCCGACCGAACAGATCAGCGGCATGAAGTTGGGTGGCAGGCTGATGATGTCGGGCCCGCGGGAAATGTCCAGGGACAGGGCTGTGGCGACGGCGCCGAATACAATCAGCGCCGCGCCGGAGACCATGTCCGGATTTTTAAAAATTCCGGACATGGGTCTCAGTTCTCTTTCAGCATGCCGAGTTCATCGAGGAGCGGCTGCAACGTCTCGGCCTCCTCGTACATGATCTCGCCCAGCCTCTCCGGCGGCTGGTAGAGGTTGGAGAAGTGGAAGTTCGAAAGCATGTCCTCGGCATCCGGCGAGCTCAGGATGGCCTCGATCTCACCCGCGAGGCGGTCGATCGCCTCGGCCGGCGTGCCCTTCGGCGCCACGATCCCGAACCACTGCATCGCGACGATGTCGTAGCCCTGCTCCATTCCGGTCGGCACGTCAGGAAGCCGATTCCAGCGATCTTCGGAGAAAAGCCCCAGGACATGGACGCCCTCGGCCCCTTCCCCGATACGCGCCGGGAAGTTCGAACCGGTGCCCGCGACGAAGGTCACTTCGCCGGACATCAGCTTGATCATCGACTCGCCGACGCTCTCGGCGGGGATATGCGTGGCCGTGCCCCCCGTGCTGCGCGCGAAGCGCTCGGCCGCAAGATGCGGGCCGGTGCCCACGCCAGGGCTCGAGAACGTGATATTCTCGCCCGCATCGATCGCGGCGGCGAGGTCATCGAGCGTCTCGTAAGGGCTGTCGCCGCGCACGGCGATCCCGATCGGCCCGCCGGCGACCATCGCCACAGGTTCGATGTCGTCGAGCGTGTAGCCGGACTCCGTGATCAGCGGACGCGTGGACAGACTGTCGTTCGCGCCCATGGCAAGCGTGTAGCCATCGGCCCGCGACTGCACCATCGTGGCGATGCCGACAGCGCCCCCGGCCCCGGGTTGGTTGGCGACGATCACCGACTCGCCCAGCGCCTGTTCGAGCGGCGTGGCGATCATGCGTCCGACGGTGTCCGTCGCGCCGCCCTGGCCGAACGGAATGATCAAACGGATTGGCTTTTCGGGGAATTCCGCGGCAGCGGGCGCCGCCATCGCGCCGAACGCCGCGACCGCGACAACGGCGGCAGTTTTGAAATTGAGTGGCATTTTTGTTGACTCCTCCCAGATGTCATGGCGCCGGGCTTTGCGCCGATAGGGGCCGAGCGCCATGACGCCAGACCCATTCCTCCTACCCGGTGTTCAGCATACCAGCATGGCGCGTCATTTTGAAGCATTTTCTTACCAATATTCTGCGCTACGCGAATTCTCGTCAGGCGATCCGCATTTCCTGCCGCGATACGGTGCGCTGCGAACACCGCCACGCGCAATTGGACCGGCCGTGCACCGCGCGCGTCACAGCGCGCAGGCCGGGCCTTCCCGAGAACAGGCCCCGCAAACAGAGAAGGCGCCCCGAGGCGCCTTCTCCTTTCCGTTTTCTGCGGATGTCGCGGAAAAAAGCGCTGTCCGCTATTTCGCCATCCCGATCGCCTCGAGAACGGGTTCGAGCGCGATGACCGTCGACTCGATCTCGGCGGCGAACTCCTCGGGCGACTGATATCCGTTGGAGAAGTTGAAATTCCGCAGAACATCCGCCGCGTCCTCGCTCTCGAGGATCGCCGCGACCTCTTCGGCCAGGCGGTCTATCGCTTCCTGCGGCGCTTCCTTCGGCGCAACCAGCCCGAACCAGATGCTTCGGGTGAATTCGACCCCCTGCTCATTGAACGTCGGCGCATCCGGCAGCACCGGCCAGCGATCTTCGGATGCCACGGCCAGCACGCGGATGACCCCTTCGTTCTCGTCCAGCATGGCCGGGAAATTCGACCCGGAGGATGAGACGAAATCGACCTCGCCCGAGAGAAGCTTGACGAGCGCGTCGCCGCCGCTCGACGCGTTCACGTGGGGCTCGTCCGTTCCCGCCTGCTTGAAGAAGGTCTCCGCTGCGAGGAACGGGCCGGACCCGACGCCCGGACTGGACCAGAGAACGTCGCGCTCCTCCATCGCCGCGACCAGGTCCCCGAGCGTCTCGTAGGGGCTGTCGGCGCGGACGGCGAAACCGATAGGCGCCCGCACCAGTCGGGCGATCGGCTTGAAGTTGTCGGACGAGTAGCCGCTTTCGGTCATCAGCGGGCGCGCGGCGATACTGGAATCCGATCCGATTGCGATCGTGTAGCCGTCGGCACGCGCGCCGGCGAGGTTCGCGAGCCCGACGGCGCCGCCGGCACCAGGCTGGTTGATCGCCGCAACCGAGACCCCGAGCGCCTCTTCCAGAGGTCCGGCGATCATGCGTCCGACCGTGTCCGTCGCGCCGCCCGGCCCGAACGGAATGATCAGCCGGATGGGCTTTTCCGGATATTCCGCGGCAGCAGGCGCCGCCATGGCGCCGAATGCCGCGACCGCGACAACGGCGGCAGTTTTGAAATTGAATGACATGTTTGTTGACTCCTCCCAGATGTCATGGCGCCGGGCCTTGCGCCGATGGGGGCCGGCGCCATGACGCCAGGCCCAATCCTCCTGCCCGGTCTCCAGCCTATCAGCATGGTGCGTCATTTTGAAGCATTTTCTTACCAATATTCTGCGCTAGGCGGAGTCTTGTCGAAAGATCCGCATTTCCTGCCGCGATCCGCAGCCCTGCGAACGCCGCCACACGGAATTGGAACGGCCGCGAATAAGGCGCGTCGCACCGCGCGGGTCCACCGCTCCGAAAGCCGGCACCGTAGACGGAAACGGCGCTGTCTCTTGGGGTTATCTGGCCGGTCTGATCGCGGCCTCCGATCCGAAGGCCGGCTGCAAGAGCAAGAGCGCCTGCGCGCTGGACACCTGCCTTCGCGATAATCGAGCTCACACGCGCCGACACACCTTGCTTATCGGTTCACTCGAATGCCACGCACGAATTCCGAGAGTTGCTCCGCGATCATGGCGGTCGCCGCATTCGTATTGCCGGAGGGAATGGTCGGCATGATCGACGCATCCCCAACCCACAGATTCCGCGTTCCGCGCACCTGCCCTTCGGGCGACACCACTGCCCCGGGGTCAGCGCCCATGCGACAGGTTCCGACCGGATGAAACACGGTGCTGCCCATCGACCTTGCAAAGTCGAGGATTTCGTCGTCCGTCCTGACGTCCGGCCCGGGCAGGAATTCCCGTGATTCCATGGCCCCCACGAAGGCGGGGCTTGAAAGGAGGTCGCGGACGCTTCGCACGCCGGAAACCAGGGCCGCCCGGTCTTCTGGAGCCGACAGGTAGTTGGGATCCAGCAACGGTGCCGCGGACGGGTCCGGCGAAGCAAGCGTCAACGCCCCCACGCTCTTGGGACGCAACTGATAGACGTTGCACGTGACGGCCGAGAAGGGATGGAAGTTCCATCCCGGCCCCTTCATCGAAAGCGGAAGAAAGAGGGCCTGCATCGAGGGACGCACAGCTGCCTCGGGCGAAAAGAACGCCCCCGCATAAGCGCCCCCGACAGACAGGGGACCGGTTCGATGCAGCGCATATTGCAGAACGTAGCGCGCCAGGCGCCATGGCCGGCGGAAATCACTATTGATCGTAATCTGTGGCTTTATCCGGGTTACAACACGCACACCGTAATGATCTCTCAGGTTCTGGCCAACCTCGCTCGCGTCCAGCCGAACGGGTATCCCGTGTTTCCCGAGTTGCGCGGCCGGACCGATCCCCGAAAGCATGAGAAGATGCGGGCTTCCGATTGCGCCCGCCGCGAGAATGACGCCCCGGCGGCACTTCAGATCGATTGATGCGCCGCGGTGCCCGGCCCTGACGCCAGTCGCAACGTTCCCGTCATCAAACAGCACCTGCGAGACGGTCGCCCGGGTCAGGATGCGGAGGTTCTCACGGGTCCGCGCCTCTTTCAGGTACGCACCGGCGGAACTGACGCGCCGGCCGTTGCGCCTGGTCAGAAGATACGGACCAGCGCCAACCCGATCAGAGATCCCGAGATCCGTCAGGTGCGGGAGACCGTTTTCCTTGGCGGCAGAGAGAAAGGCATCAACCGCACCGTTTCGCACTTCCGTGGATTCGAGACCGATCTTTCCGGAACGCCCAATCCGGTCGTCCATTGCATCGTCACCGGCTTCCAGCTTCTCAAAATGCCGTTGGACGTTCTTCCATGACCAGCGGTCGTCTTCGATAATCGACGCCCAATCATCAAAATCCCGGTCGTCGCCCCGCACCCAGATCATTCCGTTGATCGAACTGCTGCCCCCAAGCACCTTGCCGCGTGGCCAGTCGATGCGACGACCGTGAAGCTGGTCCTGTGGCTCGGTCTTCAGGCACCAGTTGAGCGCGCGATCATTCAAGAGCCGGCTGAACCCGATGGGGACATGAACCTTCGGGCTCGAATCACGCGGACCCGCCTCTATGAGGGTGACCTTCGTCCTGGGATCCTCGGAGAGGCGCGCCGCAAGAATGCACCCCGCGGTTCCACCGCCGACCACGATATAGTCGGATTCATGCTCATGGGTGGCATTCATAAGGCGTGGGTCCTGCAAGTGTCTGGCGAAGATATCCTGCACTGAGGTTAGCACCACTTCTTCGATGCCGTCACGGTTTTCAGCGAGAGCGGAAGACCGTAGGCCTTTGAGTTGGCGAACGATGCGCCTCAACGGCCTGCGCCGGCCAGGACCTGAGCCTCGACAACGCCTGAAAAGCGTCGTGGCTCGAACTCTTCCCTGGTTGCAGGCGCGCACGAGTGTTCGCGCCAGCGGCTTGCATCAGTCCGGGCGCAAACATCTTGTCGAGGGTCTCCCCCGGTCTCGCGGCTCACCTCGCTGCCAGAGGCCTGAAGTGCCCACCCACGCTTCCCAGTGGTTTCGGCGCTGGTCTGTTCGACGATCCCTGCGGACCGTTCAAACTTGTTGGGGAATTCCGGTCAGGGAAGACTAGGCGCGATCCGGATCAGGTTTCCCTCCCGCCGGACTGCCCTCGTTGAACGCACGGACCGAGGCGATCGTCCAGTCGTCCTCGGCGACTTTGGTCATCGTCTCCCTCTCCACGAGAACGCTGCTGAGTGTCCCCTTGAAACAAGCCCGACCTGACTGGGCCGCCGCGACCTCGAAGGTGACGCTCGTGCGCCCGACCTTGGCCAGGCTTACCGTTATCTCCAGAACTTCTCTTGGCGTGATCGGGCTGATGAAGTTCATGTTCACGTTGACGAACGGTGTGCGCCGGTCGTGGTCGACGACCAGTTCATAAAAGCCTTTCCCGTCAAGCAGAGTCTTCCAGAACTGGTCAATTGCGTCCATGCAATAATCAAAGACCCTCGGAGTATGGACGATCCCGCCGGGGTCGCAGTCACCGAAAGCCACGGTTTTCTGCATTGTAAATGTCTGCGAGGTCTTTCCAGTCGTCATCTCGGTCCAGCTTCGGCCTTGAGGTCTGCCGCCCTTTGCGTTTCCAGTAGAGGCGCGCTTTGCGCGTCGATGAAGTGGTCTTGGCCGTGGCCTGGCCTCCGACAACGATGCCGTCTTATGCCAAACAGCCGGTGATCGCCATGCCCCGACAGGATTGGAAACTGGCGTCTTTGACCCGGATGTCAATGAACGTTCAAAACCGGCCCGTGTTCCGCGTTCAGGTTTACCCACCCTATGCCGTGCGACGCCCCGAAGCGGGCCACCTCCTAGAGCGGGTCCGCCTGGGGCCAAGCCTTCAGGACGTTTACGTTCTTCCAAGTCGCGCGCTTCATGGATACCGGCTTGACGTGTTCGGGCAGTGCGGCCGCAATCCGCCGGCGGGAGATCGATCCGGACTCCTCGGGCGGCAGCGGCGTTCGGTCGAGCAGGACTTCGTTATCACCCGGGTCGCGGGCAGGCTTTCGAACGGTCACCATGACGCTCAGCAGGACGAACCGGTATTCCTCGGCGCAGCCCGAAGCGCTGCTGGAGGTCGAGGTTCAGCATCCAAAGGGTATTACCGATCTCGTAGGCGACCAGAGGTTCCCGCCCGTCGATTCCGTCCCGGCCCCGGACCAGTCGCGCTCGGCCTTGCTCCCGCCCCCGACGTCGCGCAGCACAATTTCCATTTCACTGTTTTCTCAAGGTGTCATAAGCCTACGAGTCCCGTAGCATAAAGGATACGAACGTGACGGACCGATTTGCCGCACACGCCCTTCGGGCCCGGCATGATCCACCCAGTTTTCCGGCATGCGGTCCTTACCGCTCCTGATCGGACTGGTCGGCCCCGTCGCGGCAGCGCTGCTCTCGCCGCCCGGGGAACTGTCACCCGATGCCTGGCGCACGGCCGGGATCGCCTTCATGATGGCGGTGTGGTGGATGGCGGGCGCACTGCCGATGGCGGCGACGGCGCTTGCACCGCTCGTTCTGGCACCGGTTTTCGGGATCGGATCCTTAGGCACCGTTGCCGGATCTTACGTTCACCCACTGCTGTTCCTGTTTCTCGGCGGCTTCCTGATCGGGCGCGCGATCGAAAGCTGGGGACTGCATCGGCGCATTGCACTGTGGATTCTCGCCATCGCTGGGAACGCGCCCGCCCGGCTGATCGGCGGGGTGATGCTGGCCACCGCCTTCCTGAGCCTCTGGATCAGCAACACCGCCTCGGCCATCGTCATGCTGCCAATTGCCGCCTCGCTCACCATCGGGCGGCCCGAGGGCGATCGGTTCTCGACCGCGCTGATGCTGGGTGTGGCCTATGCGGCCACGATCGGCGGCATGGGATCGCTGATCGGCACACCACCCAACGCGCTCTTCGCCGCGTATGTCGGCGCGACCTACGGACGCGATATCGGCTTCGCGCAATGGGCCGCCGTGGGGGTGCCCGTGGCGGGGCTACTGCTCTGGGCGGCG